>Ga0209668_10000448_pt1 | contig 16847 bp, 18 predicted proteins | sample FrelakmetPLP11PL_FD_187150 | JGI IMG/M metagenome (GOLD analysis project Ga0209668, IMG submission 187150) | Freshwater lake sediment microbial communities from the University of Notre Dame, USA, for methane emissions studies - PLP11 PL (SPAdes)... | ecosystem: Environmental > Aquatic >... | reverse complement strand
GAGGGAGGTGAGGGTCCATTTTCCCTTAAAATTTTCATATCAACCTCATAAAATTCTCGAATCCGTTTTTTGTTTTGTGATGTATTAACACCATAAAATAAAATGAGAGCATACTCAACTTCCATAAAAAACACCAACCACTCACACATCCAGACAAAAAATAAATTCACACAAAAATACGCCGTTTTTTCCCCCTCAAAAAAATGGCTATTAGTGCTTCTTGTAATTACAAGAGGCACACAATATTTGTAAAGACGCATTTTGTTTGTGATAAATCTTCCACGCATTAACCCATTCTTCAGTAGCATCACTTCCATGTTCTGAAATAAAATTGTCTGCTAAATCACGAAATGGCTCAATGTGATCGGCGTGTAAGTATTCAACATTTCCACAATAGTTACAACAAATCGCATTGTTCTTAAAACTTAAAATATCACTGACAATAGCACTACGCATAGTATTTCGTAATTTGTGATGTGAGGTTTCAACCCGATTCAAAACACATTTCGTCCAACTAAAAACTTTTATAGAGCCGTCTTCTAAATGTACCTGACACTCATAAGTTTTTGTATTTATACGATTAGGAACAATGCTAAAATAATAAATATTTGTATAGTTTTTATTTTCCACAAGTTCCTTAAATAATTCAAAATATTCATGGTCGTCCTTAATATACCCACAACCATTTTTATAAATAATATTTTTAACAAAAGCGTGTTTGTCCTTTTTGGTCTTAAAGCTCCGAAGCATATATATTCCAAAGATATTTTTTTAAATAAAAACTCCCTCAAATCTTTATTCAATCAAATAAATCTGGTCATATTTTTTAGCTCTAGAGATGGCAGTGTAAAACATTCTCAATGTCATTCTGTCACGATGAATAAATAATTTGGTATGACAAGTTTCACCTTGAATACTATGAACTGTAAATGAATGTCTTATTTCTGGTTTGAATTGTTTCTCAATAATTTCATTTGTAATGATGATATCACCACAAGAATATTTTATAGATGTTTCAGTAATATAATATTTTTCATTTGTAAACTTACCTGTAAATTGTTCGGTATATTTATCTTTTTGTTTATGGAATTGACATAAAATCATATCTTCAATATTATATGTTTTCTCAAGATCGGCACTTGATATTTTTTGTAATTTATCTAATAACGAGTTTGGAGTCATACCTTCACCATAATCTATTAATTCACGAGCTTCTTGTTTTAGTTCTTTTAATTTATCACATGTTGCTCTATAATCAGTACTAAATGTCATAATATTATCAAATCCATAATTATTAATTTCTGTTTGAACTTTCTTTTTATCTGGAATATATGGAAGTTGATATTTAATATCCCCACAAAATATAAGTTTATATGAAGCCCCATAAAAATCAATTATTTTTTCTTTGGATTCGTTACTTAACATGGACACCTCATCAATCAATAATGTGCTTGAATATGAAAATGATGTATTTGTTGGATCACACATTAATAATGATGCGTGTGTTGCTACATTACATTTATATTCAGATGATTTGTTTCTAGCGAGTTTCCAAGATGGAGCAACATACATCACATTTACAGAACCAGTATCAGTTAAATTGAAATGTGTTTTTCCAGAACCACCACCACCAACTGCTAATTCTGTTTTATAGAAATCTCTGTATTTTCCAAAATTATATGAAATGTTATTATATAATGTGTTTGAACAGAAATAAGTTGATGAACTATATGTCGTAAACTTACCAGTATCGTTATTATATGCTTTACTTGGTTTTTCAACATAGTTGTTTTTTAATTTTAAAGATTCTGAATAAAATTTAATTCTTCTTTCAGAGTCTACCCATGCGTTATTTTCATATTTACTAAAAGACCCATCTTCTTCTGGGATGTAGAATACATACTTTGGTATAGATTTATCTTCATCTTCTTTTGGGATATCTTCATTTTTTTTTGGTTGGGGTAATATATACCAAGGCATAAAATAAATACCATCACTATTAACTCTAACAATACTATCAAACGGCATTTCCATAAGTTGTTCAATAATATTTAATTTAGCATAATCTAAAATGAAAGCAGTTAAATGAGATAAATGCCAAACATGTTTCTTTTTGGTTGATACACTTGTAAGAGCATTCTTATTATCATCATTATTATTAAACAAATTGACACCATATCTTAAAACTTCACAATCCGTATTTTGTCTAATAATTTGTGCGATTTCTTCAGTTCCGTGAAAATAATATTTTTTAGTATAATTGATACTATTACATAATCCAATATATTTTGAATAGAATGGAACACCCGCATCTTTATTCATGAATGATAGACCATCCTCATTTATAAAATCCATATTTAATTCTCCATCTATACCCCAACATCCACCAATAATATCATATGTACCAACACTATCTAAAAACTCTAATGATGGAGACGGGTAATTATTAAAATTAACATATAATTTCATAAAGTCGTTATATCGTTTAAATTTTTCATTTGTAATATTAATGTTCGTGATCTGATAAATTCCAATTCCTTGAATTTTATTGGTAACTCTGAAATCTGTAATTTTAGATAAAAATCCCATAAAATACCGACACTCATAAAAATTCTTATAACACGCCTGTTGGTCAATATGAACTATTTCTGATTCTAGTGATGGAGTTTGAAAATCCATACAACAATTATAGTGACACGAGTTCTCTAAAAATTTAGTAATCTCTGGATGTTGAACTGCGTCGATCTTCCAACTATTAATATTATATTCGTTTTCAAAATCCGTAATAAATTTGTAATATGAAGGAGATAATCCAAAAATTTCACCATTAACATAGATCTTATTAATATTTCTGTTGTTCATTGTAAAATAATAATTAATTTTATTGTCATCATATTCTTTAATTTTAGAAGATAATTCTTCTTGAGTACATTCTGTAAATTTGGTTAAATCGGTAATTTCATCAACATGGTTATGGCTAGAATTTAAATATTTAAATGTAGTTAATGATTTAGTATCTGGTTTTTCTAAAATAAATGGTTCTTTCTGAAATGGTAATTCTATAGAAATTGTAATATTTAAATTATTAGAAATATGTTTTATGTCATCTCTAGGAACTCCGTTAGGATATTGTTCTAATAATGTTGTAACCTTATTATTAAGAGTAATGTATCGTTCAGTAGTTTTTTTACTTTTGCTATTATCCAATTTCTCTTGGATCCAATTCTTAATAGGGGTTAGTAAACAATTTGTAGGTCCATCACGAAATATCTGATTAATGGTTTCATTTAAGTTGTTAATATTTGTAGCAATTAAAACTACGAGTTGTCCCGTAAACCCATTACCTTCAAATATGGTTTCATCGCTGGTTGCTCTCCAATCGTGTGTACCAAACCATAGATTTTTACAATATTTTCTAAACTCAGCAAATTCAACTGGAATGCTGTATTCGTGAGTTTCTCCAATCATATTATCTGAAAGAATATAACTCATAGTAATATTTTGTCCGCTATGTTGTGCCATAATGTCACGCCATGCTTCAAACGAATCGGGAGGATTGTATGTAAAATAAACTGGAGGAGGAGTTTTTACTTTTTTCTGTTTTCTAATAATTTTTCTTTTCTCATTATTTTTCTGTTTTTTCAATTCCTTCTTCTTCATATCTAGTGCGATTTTTCTAACTTCTGCTTCAATAAATTGTTCCATAAAGGGATAGAATTGTTCTTCAGTAAGTTCACCATCTTCTAAAGGTAGTTGTTCTAACACTTTTTTTAATGGTGCGTTTTTCTTAAGTCCAAGTCTAAACTTGGCAAATGCTCTTAAGTCTCTTTTGCGTTGTTCGGTAAGTCGGCCAGATTTGGTTCCAAATTTAAAATCCATTTTATATATATCTATACAGATAATATTTATATCATTTTTTAATATATATATCTATTTTAGTTTTTTGTAGGTTTTAAACATTTCTAATTTAAAATCTAAATTAATATTTGAAGATATAATTGTTTCTCATATTTCCATGAAGTATTATTAATATATTGTTTCCATTTATCGTATTCTTGTTTATATTCCCTCAATCGTTCTTTATTGTTCTCAACATATTTCTTTTTAGCAATTTTCAATGCTTCTGGATTTTTCTCAATATATCGTTGAATGGATTTCTTACAAACTTCGTATCTATTCATATTATATTATATATCTATTTAATTTTTAAATTGGTTTCCAATCTAATATTTTGTTCGTAATTTTATGAAAATTTACACAGATCGGTTTATGAATATGATGTCTCCAAGTGGTGTCCTGCATTATTCTACCACAAGAACACATAACCATATCTTTTTTGTAATTATCAATATGATTTAGATCTGGGTGTACCACTACTTTTCCATTACAAGTTATAATGCGTTCTCCTAAAAATTGTTTTCGTCCTCCCATTTTTAATTTATACAACTATATTTTTTTATGCGGTTTTCGTTTTTTAATAATATCTTCATATCGTTCATTTATATAATTATATGCTTCTGGTGATATCATACAAGCATCATATAGTCTAGTTGTCTGTTTTTTAAACTTGATTTTTTGAGTAGTCGTCATATCATCATACCATGGGGTTCCACCCCCATACGACGGGTTTAAAAGTCGGGGTTCCACCCCCGAACGAGGTGGGTTAAAGGGCTATGCCCTTTGCGGAGCCCTTATGTTTAATTAGATCATACCCAACACATATTTTAATCTTTTCAAATAACTCATCCTCGGTATGGGTGGAACCCCATTTTATTTTTTACCAGTGACTTTTTTCTTAATAATATCAACAGCACCACCCAACGATGTTACAGAGTTAATAAACTTTTTGGTTTTTGGTAGATTCTTAAATAATGATTTAACATCTTGTTTTATAAAAGCCGTTGCCTCTGCTGTTGCGATGGATGATCCTCGTAATAATGCTAAAATAAAGTCTTGACAATTATTATGGGTTGCGTTATACTTGAAAAATTTATCACCTTGTACCTTTCGTCCACCATTAAGTAAATCAGCAAATGTTATATCTTTGGATACATCTATGTCAATATACTCTGCTCCCTTTGGATTATATGAACTTACAACTTTCATGTTTATAGCATCATTCTTTTCTAACAATATTTTTACTTGTGTTCCATCACTTAATGTTATGATTGAAAATAAATGGTATAAGTCATCATAATCAGATCTTCCAATGATTTTATCAAATTGTCCAAGTGTTACAATATTGAGAGTTGCCGTTATAAACTTTGGTAGTGGTGTTCTTCCTATTTTTATATTAGTTATTTTTCTATCTCCATACTTGTCAATAATACGCTGTTGGTCTGCTGGATAATCCTTTCGTCCGTTTATTAATTCTTTGACAGTTTCTTTGACAGTTTCCTTAACAGTTTCCACTACTTTCTGGGGAGACCCCATAGACCCCTCTTCCGGTTTGACGGAGGACGAAGTCCGTGAGGCAATTTGTTTTGTAAGTCCATTACTCACCGTTTCCAATTTATTCTCAAAATTTTCCATCATACCAAGTGTATATAAAAAATATCGTTTTTTTTATTTATGCGATCCTTGTAAACTTGATTTGACTGTATGAGGTATTACTACTCAACCCACCACCACCTAACTTACTACTGTTCAACCAAAACGTCTGTAAAAAATTCGTTATATTAAGTGTAAATGATAAACGAGTTATTTGATGTGCTGCCGCATTGAATACGGTTGTGACGTCAGATTGCGCACATTTTTCGGTAATATCCATAGATGCCCCACTGATAGTATTCCAACATAAGGAAAATACGGGAGCAGTAGTACAGTTGGTTACAATCACAATATCACATAACCATACACCTAGTGTTTTATCTCCGGTCCCGTTCCATACAAGTGTCATAATATTATAAGCACCAAGTGCTGTTGCCCACGCCGTTCCTGTAAATGCGGCTCCTCCAATTTCCCACTGATACCCAATATTAAAATTCGTTTTACTCGTGATTGGTCCTCCAAGTTGTAAGTATCCACAGTTGTATGGGGCTTGACTTGAAAATGTCCCACACTCAACCGTACAATCATTATTCAAGATTCTAACAATACCAACATCACCTTTTATAGCAACTTCATTTCCATTCCTACATAATACATTTTGAGAAAACACACCACCAGCTGTATTTGTCCTTAGTTGGACTGAGTTGCTATTTGATATATTTGCTATAATTAAATTATTACCTGTTTGTGTAATACTACTAGAATTAGCACCATTCAAATACCTTGTAGCAACTGCGTTCATAGTAACTTGTGTATTAAACTGATTTTGACTAGTCCCCCATGTTTGTAATGCTGCTGGATTGAGACGAGCATATACCCCGGTTAATTCAGTATTCACCCAATTTGTTGTAGCAATCTCTGATGAATAAACTCCTGCTACTGGTGGTATTCCTAGTGTTGGTGTATTTAGAGCGGATACGGTGATTGTGTTTCCGCTTCCTCCTTGTAATTCACAGAATGTTCCATTTTGAATAAGAAGACCCGTTCTTTGAACTAATCCAGCGGTAGTTGACCGGATTTGGACACTATTAACATTTGATATATTTTCTATTATAAGAGCATTACCAACTTGTGATATTTTTGATGTAAATGTATCTACAAAGCTAACACCCGCATTGGCGTTTACTTGATTATTAAATGTATTTTGGGCAGTTCCAGCGAATGTTTGTAATGCGGTTGGTGCTAGAAGAGCATATGGGGTCAACGCGGTTGCTGTAATATAATTTTGGTCTTTTACAAATTTCGTTGTTGCTATTTTTGTTGAATTATCTGCTATTGCTATTGCTTGGGTGATCACTGGAGTGGTTGTGTTTGTAAAAGAGCATATACCAGCCACGTTATAATTTGTTGCATTGTTGTTGAATGTTGTTGTTAAACTATTGACGGTTAACGTAGTTGCTCCATTGAGATTTATAGAAGATCCTGATATACGAATACCACAACTTGTTGGTGAAGCAGCACATAAACATAGAATACCGTTATTAGCACCTGTACCATTACTTACCAAAGTTGTATCACCAAGAGCAACAAATGGATTTAATTGAGCAGCAGCACTGGCGATAAATAATCCTGACCCAATGTATGTTGGAGCATCTGTATTTTGTAATGTGATTGGTAAATTAGAACTATTTGATGTAAATCTGTTAGACCCAAACCATGTTTGTAATGTAGTTCCAGTTGCTAATGTTTTTTTTCCAAAATAAGTATCTACCCAATTTGTGGTTGATATTTTCGTTGTGGCATCATTTGCGGGGATTGATTGCGTAATGACTGGTGTTGTGGTGCTTGTGAACTGGACTGTTCCACTAACATTATAATTTGTCGCACTATTATTACAAGTGGTTCCTTGTATAGATAAAGTTGTTCCTCCAAATATAGACATACTTGATGAACCCATTCTTATGCCACATGATGTAGATGAATTTACACACAAAGATAAAATACCCGTGTTTATACCAGTGCCGTTTGCGATCAACACCGTATTACCCACAGTTGTTATCGGGTTCCCTTGAGCAGCAATAGAAGAAATAAACAACCCACCATCATATGTCGGAGCATCTGTATTATCCAATGATATTGCTAGATTTGCCGCATTGCTTGTGAACTTGTTATTACCAAACCAAGTCTGCACCGTTGACCCGGTTGCTAATGTTTTTTTTCCAAAATAAGTATCAGTCCAAGATGTTGTTGGTATTTTGGTTGTTGCGTCATTTGCTGGTATTGATTGAGTTATTACCGGTATTGTCGTTGATGTAAACTGTACTGCGTTAGAAAATGTATTGGTTCCACTCCAAGTTTGATTTCCAGAAAGTTTTCCAAAATAAGTATCAGTCCAAGATGTTGTTGGTATTTTGGTTGTTGCGTCATTTGCTGGGATTGATTGTGTTATTACTGGTATTGTTGTTGAGGTGAATTGAACTATACTTGAAAATATATTGGTTAATGAAAATGTATTGTTTTGATTACGAAATGCTACATTGGTTGATAATGCCGGATCTGGAATAGAATTTGCTGGTAAAGTTATTACACAACCGGGGTCAATCGTAAACTCTTGACTACATTCAAATGTATCACATACGATATTTGTTGAGTAAGTATCAGATAATCCAGTTAGTGATTTTGTGTTTGCTTGTTGATTCGTTAAACTACTCATTTATATTGTATGTAATAATAAAATTATTTAAATTGAATATCCATTAACCTTTCCAACTTGTTCAAAAGATAAACACATTACATAGTTTGCTAGATTTTGGTTTGTAGTAACTGTCGTGAATGGAGTCGTAAAATTGGCTCTATAAATTTGAACTCTAATCGGACCACTTGTAGGAATGCTATCGTAATAAACATCTGGATTATCTTGGAGATTTGCGAAGAATACTATCTCGGTAGCAGCATGAGTTTCTGCGTGTAGACTTCCGATCCATGTTGACACCACACTACCATTATTACCATTTGCTTGGTATACAGATGGAACTGTGTTTAGACTTAAAAATATTTGTGGACTATCATTTGATACGAAATCAGAGTTGTTGTGACCTTTGTATGAAAAACTCATTTTATATTTACCTTGGGGGATGTTAGTCCAATTAAATTCATAGGTACAATCATTAGGATTTCCAGAAGATGAGGCAGATACTTGTTGCGAGTTTAACACGATGTTAAATCGTTTAGGTGAGATATAGTTTGTCATTTATAAATAGTCTTGTTATTTTTTTATTATAAATTTATGCGAACTGTGGCCCAGCGACACCACGAGCATCCCTAACCAATTCTTTTGCTTTTTGAATACCACCCTTTGCGTCTGCGAGTGATTTGTAACCAGACGCTTCCGTTGATAAAGCACCAGCACGACCTACAACATCTCTACCCATGTTTAATGTTTTTTTAACACCACTGAGACCTTTACCAAACGACCCAAGTGCCATTCCTGCTTCTGGCCCTAATATGGATGAGGCCCCTGCCTGAACTAATGGATTATTTACTACACTGCCAACTTTACCGAGAACATCGGAAACTTTACCTAGACCTTGTGATACTCCTTTTGCCACTTCTCCGCCTTTCTTAAATATTGACGAAACAACTTCAGGTGCTTTAGTGAATGCTTTATTAACTGATTTTCCAATCTTTTTAAAAAACGACATATTATAAATATACAAGTTAAAAAAGATTTTAGAATTTATTTATTCTCTAATCATCATCATTTTCATCTAAAATAAGTTCATCCCAACATTTAAATAATCGTTGCGAATCTGTATTTACAAACATAAATTGATATGGTTGGTCATATACCATTTTCATAATTGGTTTCATATATTCTATATCATGTTCTATAATTTCATCCCAAATATTACTCATCTCATTTTTACTTGTTTTAAATATAAACATATTACTCCAAAGTCTTCTGATTTCTTTTGGAACACTAAAATAAGTTTGAACTAAAAAAAACATAGATAATCTCAAATGTCTACGATTAAATGCTAATTCTTTGAATAATTTCATTGTTGCTTTATTTTTCAATTCTGCGGTGACATCATCAAATATTATACAACTAGCATGGCCATCTTTAGAATCTTCTTCTATTCTTTGTTTAACTTCATCTAAATTTTCAAAAGTCAATTCACGAAATATCTGATCTTCTGGAAGTTTATCAAAAATGTTGTTTTCAATACTTGCGCCACTTTGTACTGGTTGAAACAAATAAATAGTGTGATAACAATATCTTAACATATTTCTGTGTTCAAAAAGTGAATGAAGTAAAGAGGTTTTACCAGAACGAGGTTTTCCAATAAGTAAGTTCATTGAATGACAATTCATAAAACTTGTTAAATCATATTTATCCAATTTATTTGCGAGTTTAGTATCACATTTCATAACGGTATGTGGCAGATTTGGTTTTAAGTTTTCCTTAATTTTAATCATTATAAATTTACTGATATTATTTATAATGATTTTTATTGAAATCTATGTAAATGGGTGTTAGGGACGAAGTCCTTAATTTACTGCATCACTACCAAAGTTCTGGAGGGAATATCAATCTGAAGCAGAGCATCGTATAAGCATATGAGTTGGACAACCTGTGCGTTAGTAGTAGCAGTTCCAATAGAAACTCTAAACGAAATAGGAGAACCCTGGGATGAGATACCAGTAAGAAGAGCACCGTTGGTTGACAACTTTTCAACATTAGTTCCAAGATAAAACTTACCCATTTGTTGAACTGTAGTAGCAACATTATTTGATGCGTTAAACTCTGTAGGATTGATTGAAAAATTAGATGTCAGAAGATCATGAGCAGGCCCAAAAGCAGCACTCAACTCCATAGAAATACATCCTTTATTCAAAATGGTAGATAGAGGTCTAGGAGGATACGGTAATCCAGAAACAAACCATTGATAATCACCACCAGAAGGAGCAACACCAGTACAATCAAGACTATCAAAAAACCCATTAACCGATGTGGTTCCACTTAAATGAGTAAACAATGATTTAATACTGGCAAGACGCTGGTTAAAAAGAAATTCTAAACTGCCGTTAGATGCGGCAGGAAGAGTAACTCCAGATGATAAATAAGATTGAGAACGAATAGTAATTTGACCACCACCCATAGAAGAGATCGCTTGATCGACCATAGGAGAAAATTCAATAATATCGTAGCAAAGTTCAAAATTAGAAATAGTATATCCAGTAATTTGAGAGGCAACTGTAGTTCCAGACCCATTGTAAGCATTAGCAAGAGTTTCAGTCGTAAGTTGAATACGGCAAGAAGGCATAAATTTCAACGGAACTAGGTGATCTGCGTTAGAAAGTATACACCCAAGTGGGGCAGCTAGAAAAATATTAGCACCTTGACCGTTTGCCGTAGTAGAGGCAGCAAAAGATAATCCATTAGGACTATTTGTAGAAAAATCAAACCCATAAGAAGTAGCACCGGCCGCAGCAGAATACCCAAATGAATTAGCAAGACCAACCTTTTGTGCGTAGTTCATCTTACAATTTACAAGCATGTTACAGAGTTGGTTATAGTTCTGGATTGACTCAACAACTTGAGAACCAACAATAGTTTCAAGACGAGCAAACATAGTATAAACTGGGGTTGCTTTAAGAGCAGTACCAGCGGTTGCGCCAGTTGGAACAACTGTAGTAAGTTTATAACGAATATACATTGTTTCAGGAACAAGATACCCTCTCTGAACCAAATCAAACTGAACAATAGAAGATGGACCAAATGTTTGTCCGTTAATGGGAGAAGCAACAATTGAATTCGATTGAGTACCTTCAGGCAAAGAAATAGCAGATTTGTAATTAATCTCTTTTGGTAACACAGACATTATAACCTATAGTTTTATTATTTTATTACAAATTTATTCTCTAAACGGGGACACCCCGTTCCCCCCCCCTATACAATTTACATATCGGGTTCTAAAGGGGCACCCTTTAATTTTAGTTCATTAATCAACGCATCAATCCTACGATACAAAATAAGATTAAGTGTCATCGTCCAATTTATTCCATTAAAATTTATCAAATTTCCAAGTTCATCTTTTATTTGAATATCCACAGTTGACAAATAACGATTACGCATGTGAGCATATAATCCATCTATGTTTGTATAAATAATCAAATTAAATCCAGGTTGGTTTACAGAAATAGTACATAACAAATTATTAGTAGCAGTATTTACACTATCAAAACTATCAACAGAAATATTTGATGAATATATTTTTAGTTTCTTTTGTCCAAGTAAATTAAATAATCTTGGAAAAGTGATCGTATTTCCTACAATATTATAATTAGTATCTGCGTCAAATCCTAATATGTAATATATGGAAGATGAGTTAATTTGGTTCCATGATCCAGTAGTTAGTGTCATTGTTAAAATATTGCTATTACGATTTAACGACATTGTAAAAGTTTGTCCGTTTGCTGTAAATAAGGTTGTCATTTGCGTCACCAATGAATTAAAATTGTAGTTTCCAGGTGGCACAGTTATTGAGTAGTTTATAGAATTTACTCTATAATTAAAAATGTTGTTTGTTATATCAATATTATAAAATGTTGCTGGAATTTCGGCGTTACCAACACCAACCTCAACATACGATATATCATCACTTGGAGATAAAATATTTGTAAAATCAAACACCACATCAGATAAATAGTCACCATTAAGATAACGAGTAGCATTATTACTATTCAAACTTATTATCCTCTTTTCACGAATTAATTCGGCCATTATAAACTATATATTATAAAAAACTAATGATTTTAATATATGCTATATTATGGTGATACTATTATGGGAAACCCCTAAAACCCCAGTGGTAAGCGTCGTAACGCTTCTTATTCAATTTTTTTCAGCTCGCCTTGGTCGCTACATTTATTCAATATGGAATCCTTCGCCAGTTCCACATCAACTCCTTCAAGGCTCGTTTCAAACGCCGTTCTCTGACGCTCAATTAATAAATCAATCCGATCTTGTATCCAAATAAGTTGTGATTCCGTAAATTTATTTCTATGAGTTTCTCGTAGTATTACATAAGTAATTGGATTTTTCTCATCTAGACTATGATGAACCGCATTAATTTTTTGGAGTTCTTCGTGAATAGTCATGCTATCCATTAATTGTATGTATTGTTTGTAGTTTTCCATTGGAGATATTTCTGGCATTTATAAATTAGGCAAATACAATGTTTCTATATTTTTGTTCTTGAATAATTGGAATTGTTTGATTGTGGGAAACCCCCAAACCCCCATAGTCATCCTCATCCGTGGTACGCGGCGAAACGCGTGTTCTAGATTGGCGTTTCTTTTTAATTTCTGTTGCTTTTTCAACAACTCGTTCAGTAACAGCATCCAACTTCTTTTTTTCAGAATCAATTCGTTTTTCTTCTCTTTCTAATTCTCTCAAATGATTTAGTTCGGATTGTTTCTTAAGTCTTGCTTCACGCATTTTGTTAAATGCTTCAATTTGTTTTTCGGTTCTTGGTTTCTTCAATGGGGACACCCCATTATCCCCACTAGTAATTGGTTCGTCTTTTGGTTCGTTAGTTTGTCTAACTAATACAGGAGGTTCATCAACAACAGCAACAACTGGTTCAACCACTTTCTTTTTATATGTTCGTTTAGGTTTCTGTGGCACTTGCTCTGCGGGGATACCCCGCACTCCCCCTTGCTCGCTTGGAAGCGAAGACGAATCAGTAGAAGTAGTAGAGGTCTCACTATCAGAAACGATGGGAGGTTCAGAAGTTGGGATTTCGTCAACGCGGGGTTCACCCCCCACACGAGTGGTATGCGGCTCAACGCATTTAGGCTTACGAGTATAAGTTCGTTTTTTAGGAGCTTGAATATTTTCGGACATTTAATATAAAATTATTAGATATTCTTTTTAAATATGTTTATTCTTGAATTTTTTAACAAATAATGATTTTTAGAATATTCTCTAAATCTTTCAATATTTTGTAAATAATATATTTTTTTTGTTTGCTGTTTAATTAAATTTGGATTATCTATTTTATATTTTTCCAATAATTCAATTGATTTTCCAAACTTTTTTCTAATTCTAATTCCAACATTTATAAATAAAATATACATAGTTTCTGGAACAACCATTCGTAAAATATTTTTCAATAAATATGATTCTTCCATATCACTCAACCAAAATGGATATGAAAATCCAAACCAGCGTTTCATGCGTAAATATAAATTCTTGTAAAATAAACACATACCCACAGCTTCAGTATTGATATAATTATCGTCGGTAGCATACATCTTATAAATACCCATTATTATTATATGAGATAATTTTATAAATGGTTTTGTTTAGTGAAGGATTAATTAGTGGATTTTATATCACTGTATTTGGATTTCTCGGAGCAGTATTAGCAGTATGTTATAAATCTAAATGTCGTAAAATAGCATGTTGTGGAATAGTAATTGATAGAGATGTAGAAGGTGAAGAAAAAATTGACACGCTTGAAATTGTTAACCGTACTTCCACGGCTTCTGACACAATTCCTGATAAGTCAAATAACGGGCAGTTAGATCATCATATCCCCTAGATTTGTTAATTTTAAATAATTTCACAAACTCTTTTCTAAACTGAATATTCATTATATATAATAAAACTAAAAAATTAAATTATTTAAACTTTATATAATGGATGATAAAATACCAAAACAATTAAGAGCCTATATCAAAAAGGCAAGAGCAACAAAAAAGAAAGAAAATAAAATTTCTCAAAAACAAGTTGCTAAACAAAATCAGATTGTTATTATTAATCAAGATTCAAAACCAAAAAGACAAACTAGAACACGCGTTTCGCCGCGTACCACAAAGAGGGGTTCACCCAATGATTATCCAAGAATGGTGTACGCTCCATCATTTTCTCAACCTCAACCTCCCGCCCCAATCGCACAACAACCTCAAGCACCAGCACAACCAGCACCACAGGTTCCTCCACAATTTCAACCAATACAAATACCTCGTGCTCCGTTTATGAATGAACCGGTACGATCATCATTGAACCCCCCGCCATTTTCTAATTTAGAACCAGAGCCACGCAATATGGAACAAAACTTACCATTTATTCCAATTCCTAGACCAAACCCATTTACTCCATCGGTTGGTTCAGCATCACGAGATATAGATCCATTCCGTTCAATTAGTCCATTGACCATGAATAGTGAAACATTTAGTTCAGTAACAGAACCATCTTATTTTACAAGAGGGAGTGTACCAATATCTGATATAACACAACCATCGTATTTTACAGGAGGGAGTGAAATGGGTTCCGCCCCATACGACGGCAGGAGTGAAGTAAGGTCTCAACGAACGGCAACAACTTTTGGAGATTTATTAAGTAATCCTCCATTTTCTGATTTAGAACCACCCCCTATTAATCAAGAACAAAATCTACCATTTATTCAAGTTCCTAGACAAAATCCAATTTTACCAGAAATAATTCAAGAACCAAACAGAAGAGATTTCTTATCACAACCATCTTCTGGAAGTTTAAGTAGTAGAAGTATTAATCCATCAAGTTTACCATCTCAAGGTTTTGTATCTAACGAATCCGTTAATCAATTAAACACCGATGTTGATGAAGAATTAAGCGCAATTATGAATTTTTCAAAAAGCGACCAAGGGGAACAACGAACATATTCAGCAATGCCTACTGTTTTTTATGATACATCGGATGATAGAACTATTAGATCGTTTGGTTCTGGAAATGTACCACGGGAAGATATAAGAAGTATTAGTTCAATAACACGAGGTGGTGGATTTGTTGAAAATAAAGCAATCAATGATTTAGCATTTAATGAATCCGATAGATTACGACAATTGATATTAAAAGAAGAAGCATATGGTAAAAAGAAAAAACGAGAATTACCAGAAGAAGGAGATATTGAAAGTGGCAGTTCTGTTAAAACTCCATCACCGAGAGCTAAACGAGGAAGACCCATGGAACCATTAACTCAAGAGGAAGCACAATTACTGGCATTATATACTGAAACACGAAGAAGTACTAAACCAAACGAGAGAACTCCAGAAGAGAATAAAATTGTGGAAGAGGGATTTAAATTAGCAAAAGCAAAGAGAAAAAATCCAGAAGCTAAAGAAATTCAAAGAGTTACAAGAGAAAGAGTAAAAATGGAAAAAGCAAGAAAAAAAGAAAATAAAAAAATATAATGAAATATTAAATGACTAAATACGACGAATTAATATTGTATTCAAATCCATCCAGAGTTTCAAAAAATGCGCTAGATTATTTTGGAAAAAATGTTCCAATATATATTTCAAATAAACCAACCAAAAAATATATGGTAAAAAATCCAGAAGGAAAATATGTTCACTTTGGTGAAATGGGATTTCAAGATTTTACACGACACATGGATAAATCTCGTAGGGACAGGTACCTTCGTAGATCAATGAATATATCGGGGAAGTGGTATGAAAATCCATATTCTCCAAATAATCTGAGTATACATCTCCTTTGGGTTTGAATGGTAAAAATACCATTTAAAGATAAATTAATAGGTATATTAGAATGAGTGAAGAAATCTATAAAAAATGTGTTGAAGATTATGAAATTTCTAATTTTGGTAATTGTCGCAGATTATTAAAAAATGGAGAATATAGACAAGTAAAAGGGTCTATACTAAATAGAGGTGGAGGATATAGATATTTTCAAACAAATAGAAATAATACAAAAAAAAATTATTTATTTCATAGATTAGTAGCAACCGAGTTTATAGGTGATATACCAATTGATTGTGAAGTAGACCATATAGATAGAAACTCGCAAAATAATCGCGTAGATAATCTTCGTATTGTATCTCACACAATAAATATGAGAAATACTAATAGATATATTACAGAAATTTCAGTTACAGATGAAACAAGACATAGCTTAGTATGTAAAAAATATGCCGAAGAAAATGTTGAAAAAATAAAAGAAACTAAAAAAAAATATTATGAACTAAATAAAGAAGTCATATTACAAACACAAAGAGAAAAAGAAAAAAAACCAATAGAATGTAGTAAATGTAAAAATATAAGAAATATATCATATAGTCAATACAATAATATGAAAAGGTCAGAACATGGTATAGACGGAAATATATGTAGACCATGTAGTGCCGTAATGAACTTAGAAAAAGTAGGGAAAGGAAATAACATCTAATAGCCATTTTTTTGAGGGGGAAAAAACGGCGTATTTTTGTGTGAATTTATTTTTTGTCTGGATGTGTGAGTGGTTGGTGTTTTTTATGGAAGTTGAGTATGCTCTCATTTTATTTTATGGT
>Ga0209668_10000447_pt1 | contig 16866 bp, 12 predicted proteins | sample FrelakmetPLP11PL_FD_187150 | JGI IMG/M metagenome (GOLD analysis project Ga0209668, IMG submission 187150) | Freshwater lake sediment microbial communities from the University of Notre Dame, USA, for methane emissions studies - PLP11 PL (SPAdes)... | ecosystem: Environmental > Aquatic >... | reverse complement strand
GCACCTCGCCGTCCGGCGTGACGTCGGTCACGAGGTAGAGCGCGCCGCCCGCGGGCATCGCGTCGAGCGCGTTGAGGATGAGGTTGGTCAGCACCTCGCGCAGCTCCGACGCCTCGCCCGCGACGTCCGGCACGTCGCCCGGCACGTGCGTGACCTCGTAGACGATGCCGGCGCGGCCGGCCTCGTCGCGCCAGCGCCCGCGCGTGAGCGACAGGCAGTCGTCGACCACCTGCGCCATTGCCACCGGGCGGAAGCTGCGATCGGTACGCACGCGCGTGAAGTCCTGCAGCCGGCGCACGGTGGCTGCGCCGTCCTGCGCCGCCTGCTCGATAATCTCCAGCTCGGCCACCGCGTCGGCGTCCGCGAGCGATAGCTTGAGCAGCTGGGCGCGGCCCAGGATCGCGCCCAGGACGTTGTTGAAGTCGTGCGCCACGCCCGAGGCCATCTCGCCGAGCGCGCGCAGCTTCTCGCTGCGCACCAGGCCGTCTTGCGCCTCGTCGAGTTGCGTGTACGACTCCTGCAGGCGGGCGAACAGCTGCGCGTTCTTGAGCGCGACGCCGACGTGGTACGACACGGCCTCGAGCAGGCGGATCTGGCCGTCGTCGAAGCCCTCGGGACGCTCCGAAGCCGCCACGATCGCGGCCGCCACGACGCCGTCGAGCGCGATCGGCACCAGCACCATGCTCGCCATCCCGTGCGCGACCTCGCGCGCCTCGACACCGGGACTCTCGACCGCGAGGTCGGGGAACCATTCGGCGCGATGCGGCGTCATGGCCCGCGGGTCGAGGCCGTCGTCGAAGCTCCAGGCCAGGTCGTCGCCGTCGTGGGCGAGCCCGCTCGCCACATCGAGCGCGACGGTGCGCACGACGCGGCGCTCCTCGTGGTCGTAGTGCAGCACGGCGTAGCGCTCGCAGGCGACGACGCGCGCCAGCTGGCTCACGATCGCGCGATCGAGGCGCCGCGGATCGAGCGTCGAGCCGACGGCGCGCGCGATCTCGTTCACCGCCTCGAAGCGCGTGGCCCGCGCGCGCGTCTCGACCAGGAGCCGCGCGTTCTGCAGCACCATCGCGGCCTGGTTCGCGACCGAAGCGAGCAGGCGCTCGTCGTCCGGCCCGAAGGCGGCGAGCCGATCCGACTCGACGTCGAGCACGCCGAGCACGCGGTCGCCGAAGCGCAGCGGCAGCGCGAGCTCCGAGCGGATGTCGTCGGATCCGGCGACGTAGCCCGGCTCGACGCGCACGTCGGCGATGTTGATCGCCACGCCATCACGCAGCGTGCGCGCCGTCACGGATTCGCCGTCGATCGGCAGGCGGATGGCGGCCAGGTTCATGTGGTACCCGACGGACGCGCGCACGTAGAGGGCCTGTCCGCCGTCGTCGGGCAGCAGGATTGCGGCGTTCCGGTAGTTGAGGCGCTGGTGTACGACGCGCAGGATGTCCTCGAGCAGGGGCTCGAGCGCGTCGACCTTGCCCACCGAGCGGCTCACCTCGGTCAGCGTCTGGTTCTCGACCAACTGCGCCTCGGTGCGCGCGAACAGGCGCGCGTTCTCGAGCGCCGCGTCGACCGGCCGCACGACGCGCCGCAGGAGCGTGATCTCATCCTCGCCGAAGGCGTGGGCCTTCGCGCGCCCCAGCACGAGCGCGGCGACCAGCCCCGTCGAGTCACGCAGCGGCAGGACGATCAGGCTGCGCGCGCTCGTCGCGTGTGCGCCGCATTTCTCGCGCTCGGCGGCCGTGTCGGGAATCGATACCACCTCACCCGCGCCGAGGGTCGCGGCGCACGCCGCGTCCTCGACCGGGCCCACCCAGCCGTAGGGCGCGTCGAACACCTCGCGCAGCGCCTCGAGCGCGCTGGCGAGGATCGCGGCGCCGTCGAGCGAGCGCGACACGCGGCGGCCGACCAGGTCGAGCGCGGCGAGTTCCTGGTTCTGCTGCCGGAGCCGCCGCTCGTGGGCGCGCTCGCGCGTGACGTCGCGCGCCACCCACAGGCGGCCGATCGGATTCCCGGATCCATCGCGGATGGGGCGCGTGGTCACGTCGAGGACGAGCAGGCCGTCGTCGCCGGGCCCCGGCGCGGCGGCCCCGGCGCGCGAAGCGCCGTCATTCGTCGCGGGGCGGAGTGCGGCGGCGCGCGTGCCCTCGAACTCGGGACGATCGAGCGCCCGGGCCACCCACAGGCGCACCGCGCGCGGCTCGAGCCAGCGATCGGCGAGCGTGGCGAGGCCTTCCTCGACGGTGCGACCCTCGAACAGCCCCGCCGGCCGGCCGCACAGGCGCGCGAACGGACCGTTCACGTGGTCGACGATCCAGCGTCCGTCGTGCCGCGACGCAAGCACGACGCCGTCCGCCGCGGCATCGATCGCGCCGACCAGGCGCGCCTCGCGCGCCAGCGTCTCGGCGCGCGCAATTTCGAGCTGGCTCTGCGCCTCGGCCATCGCGCGGGCCAGGATGCCGATCTCGTCGCGACGCTCCCCCATGGCCGCGAAGTCCTGCGCCAGAGCATCCCGTCGCGTGGCCGCGGCGGTGAGCGCGCCCAGCGGTCGCGACAGGGCCGCGCGCAGGAGCAGCCACAGGCCGAGCCCGACAGCGAGCGAAAACAGCCATCCGGAGAGCTGGTACTCGAGGTGGCGCGCGGCGCGTGCAGCCGCCGCGGCCGACGTGTCCCACGCCAGAAGCAGCGCCTCGGCGCGGGGCGCGCGCGGACCGACCGCGGCGGAGTCCCGGTGCGGACCGAGCGGCGCGACGGCGACCAGGTCGCCATCCGACGACCGGTGGCCGGCCCACGCGCCATGCGTGCGGGCACAGGTGATCCAGTCGCTGTCGGAGTCCTCGTGCACGGCCTGGGGCGGATTCTCGAGCGGGAGCCCGATGCGCGACGCGTCGCTCGACCACGTGATCCGACCGCGCCGGTCGACGAGCGCCACGCCGGTGAGCGGACCCGGGAGTTCGGCGGCCGTCTCGATCGCCTCCTCGACCTCAACGACGTCGCCGCCCGAGCGGCTCCACGCCGCGGCGATCCCCTGCGCGACGTGAAGCGCATGCGCGATCGTCTCGTCGTCCCGGCGGGCCTGCTCGGTGCGCCAGTTCAGCTCGACCTTGACCGAGAGCGCGAGCGCGAGGAACGCCGAGACCGCGACAGCGATCCGTGGAGCCAGCGAACGTCGATGGAATGGACCCGGGCGCGGAGGAGACATGGCCTTGGTGTCATCGGCCGGAACTGGCGTTCCTGAAGCAATTTGCAACGCCGGCCGGGGGCCCCTAGGGTGGCCCCGTGACTCCCCTCGTACTGGCCGCCCTGCTCGTCTACACGCTCCTTGCCGGGGCCACGTTCCTCGTCGCGCACGTCACCGTCCGCCAGTTCGACCCGCTGGCCCTGGCGCAGCTGCGGTTCGCCCTCGCCGCGTCGGCCCTGGTGGTGCTCGTGCTCGCCCGCCGGGGCTTCCGCGCGGGGCTCGTCGCGCTGGCGCCGCCACGCGGCCTGCGTGTCCGCGTGCTCGGGCTCGGCATCCTCGGCACGACGCTCAACCAGGGACTGTTCCTCGTCGGCATGGCGCACACGACGCCGCCGCACGCCGCCCTGCTCTATGCGACGACGCCGCTCCTCGTGCTCGTCCTCGCGCTCGCGCGCGGACAGGAGCGCCTCGTGCCGCTGCGCGCCGCCGGCATGGCGCTCGCCTTCGTCGGCGTCGCGTTCCTGCTCTTCGGCCGCGGATTCCACGACGATGGGGCCACGCTGCTCGGCGATGCGCTGGTCTTCGCGGCCGTGATCGCGTGGGCCGGCTACACGGCCGGGAGCCGCGAACTGCTCGCCCACATCGATCCGCTCGCGCTCACCGCGTCGGCCACGATCCTGGGCGCGCTCGTGTTCCTGCCGGTCGGCGTGCCGGCGGTGCTGGCGCAGGACTGGTCGCGCATCAGCGGCCGTGGCTGGCTCGGCCTCGCGTACATCGGGCTCGTCACGTCGGTCGTGACGTACCTCATCTGGTCCTGGGCCCTGGCCCGCACCGAGGCCAGCCGGGTCGCCGTGTTCACGAACCTGCAACCGTTCGCCACGGCCGTCCTGGCGTGGGCGATCCTGGGCACCCCGCTCACCCTCCACTTCGCGGCTTCGGCGGCGATCGTTCTCACCGGGGTGGCGCTCGCCGAGAGACGCTGACCGGCTGCCCCGATTTGCCCGATCCCCTGCAGCCTGCAACGTGCCGGACGGGTCGATCCGGGGCACTCCACGCGCCAACTTCATGTCCCATCGCCAGTTGTCCTCTCGCCGCCCGGCACCCGCCCCCGGCATGGCCCGTGCACTCCCCGCCGGGACGGAGTGTATCCGGTCCTCCGCACGAGACATGGGTGTCGCCCGCCTGCGAAAGGACTGCTAGCCTTGAGCCATCACCATGAAATTTCGGACCGGGAACGCTCGCCCCGCACCGATGGACCGCACATCAGGCCCTGGAACGAATCCATGATCGAACGTCGCCGCACCCCGTCCATGCTCACCCGCCGCGCGCTCCTGACCTTCATCGCCGCCACCATCGCGGCGGCCGGGCCGTTCGTCGGCGTCGCCGCCGCGCAGACGCCACGCAACATCGAAGCCGATCTGTCGCGCCTCGAACACACCGCGCTCGCACGCCACCAGGTGCGGCAGGACGAACTGCGCGGCGAGGTCGTGCAGGTGCTCGTGCGCGGCACCGTCTCGCCCGACCTGGTCCGCGCCATGGGCGGCGAGGTGAACACCGTGGTCGGCGATCTGATGAGCGTCCGCCTGCCGCTGTCGGCCGCGCCGGCGATCGCGCGCCTGCCGGGGGTCGAGTCGATGCGCCTGTCGATGCCGCTGGTGAAGCACAACGACCTCGCCGTCGTCGACGCGAAGGGAAACCTCAAGCGTACGCAGAGCCCGCCGCTCCTGGGCTGGAACGGCGACAACGTGGTGGTCGGCTTCATCGACTCGGGCATCCAGTACCAGCACGACGACTTCAAGAATCCCGACGGGACGACGCGCCTCATCGGCATCTGGGACCAGAACGCGGGCGGCACGCCGCCGGCGGGCTTCGGCTACGGCAGCGAGTGCACGACCGCGCAGATCAACGCAGGCACGTGCACGGAGGTCGACGAGGATGGCCATGGCACGCACGTCGCCGGCATCGCCGCCGGGGACGGCAGCGCGACCGGGAACGCCGTGCCGCAGTTCAAGTACTCGGGGATGGCGAACCAGGCGTCGATCGTCATGGTGAAGACCATCTTCACCGACTCGGCCCTGCTCGACGGCGTGAACTACTGCTTCCAGAAGGCGGCCGCGCTCGGCCTGCCCTGCGTGGTGAACCTGTCGCTCGGTTCGAACCTGGGCCCGCACGACGGCCTGACCGACCTCGAGATCGGGCTCAACGCGCTCACCGGCCCGGGCAAGATCATCGTCGGCTCGGCGGGCAACGACTACGGGGCGGGCACGCACGCCCGCTGCACGTCGACGACGGTCAACGACTCGACGACCTTCAGCGTGCCGAGCTACACCGGAAGCGCTGGTACCGACTTCTACCTGGCCGACGGCTGGTACGAGGGCAGCGACAGCTACCAGATCACGCTGATCTCGCCGAACGGTAAGGTGTTCGGCCCGGTCCTCAAGGGCGGGATCTACGTCGCACCGAACAACGGCGGCGACGCGCAGAACGCCGACGGCCGGGTCTACATCGAGAACGGCACCACCCCGGCCGCCAACGGCGACGTGAACGTGTACATCGAGGTGAGCGACCTGTCCGGGGCGCCGATCCCGCGGGTCGGGACGTGGAGAATCCGCGTCCGGCCCGTCGTCGTCGCGTCAGCGGGCCGCGTCCACTTCTGGTCGTACTCGAACCTGACGCCGACCTATCCGACCGGCACCTTCACGACCAGGGCGAGTAACGACGAGACCGTCAGCGCCCCGGCGACGGCGGACTCCGTGATCAGCGTCGCCGCGCACGTGACGAAGGCGACGTGGATCTCGTCGGCCCCGGGCCAGCCCGGACCGTGGACCTTCAGCCAGACGCTCAATGCCATCGCCACGTTCTCGGGCGCCGGTCCGCGCCGCGACGGCGTGATGAAGCCCGACCTGTCCGCGCCCGGCTCGGTGCTCGCCTCCACCCTGTCGACGACGTGGGTGGCCGGTGGAGCGGCGGCGGGGTACGACGCGCGCTACGCCGTCGACGACGGCAAGCACGCGGTGCAGCAGGGCACGTCGATGTCCTCGCCCATGGTCGCCGGCGCGGTGGCGATGCTGCTCCAGCAGGACCCGAACATGGGTCCGACGCTCGCCCGGCAGCGCCTGACGCTGGGCGCGCGCGTCGACGGCCCGGTCGCGGCCGCCGGGACGGTGCCGAACAAGCGCTTCGGCTACGGCAAGCTCGACCTCGGCTCGGTGCTGCCCAACCTGGACACGCAGGCCCCCGTGGCCGCCGTCACGCGACCCAACGGCGCCGAGATCTTCCTCTCCGGCACGAACGAGCCGATCGAGTGGAACGCGTCGGACAACGTGGGCGTGACCGCGGTGGATCTCCACGTCTCGACCGACAACGGCCTCAACTGGGATCCGATCGCAACGGGGATTCCGAACACGGGAAGCTACCTGTGGTCGGTGCCGGATGCGCCATCGACCGAGGCGCTCGTGCGCATCACCGCGTACGACACGCAGAACCAGACGCTCGACCAGAGCGACGCAGTATTCACGATCACGTCGAACGTCGACAGCGGCAACCCGTCACTCGCCTTCGCGGTGAAGAAGCCGACGCCCAGCCCGTTCTCGAGCGCGACGTCGATCGGCTTCGACCTGCCGGCTGCGAGCGCGGGCTCCGTCGGCGGCGCCTGGCCGGTGAAGATGCGCATCTTCAACCTCGCCGGCCGCCTGGTGAAGACGGCGGTCGACGCGCCGTTGCCCCCGGGCGCACACACCGCGCTGTGGGACGGCCGCGACGAGCGCGGGCTGCGCCAGGCCGCGGGCGTGTACTTCGTCGAGGTGTCGACACCGGCGCACTCGGGGCGGGTGCGGGCGGTCTTTCTTCGCTGAGCGGACTGCACCGGTCTCGTCGTAGCACCCCTCGCTCCCTGGTCGGCGGAGCGAGGTGAGGCGTCCTCGGTCTTGCGGCGCTTCGCGCCTCCAGACCTGCGGTCGCCCCGTCGACCAGGGAGGGAGGGGTGCGCCGATTGGTGGGCGCAGTTCGCTCCACGAAGACAGAACGCCCCCTCTCGCCTCGTGCGGGAGGGGGCATTTCGCTTTTCAGCCCAGGTGACCGAGGCGCTGCCCCCCGGGGCTACGCCGCTTCGATCTCGACGAACGTCGCCTCGGAGACCGGCTTCGGGACCGGTGCACCCTCCTCGCGCAGCCCATCGACGTGCATCGCGACCGCATCGCGGATGAGCGCGGCCGCTTCCTCCCGCGTCTCGCCGACGGCGATGCAACCGGGGAGATCGGGCACGTGCGCGCCCCAGCTCTCCGGCCCGGGCTCGAGGATCACGAGGTACTTCATCCGTTCTCTCCTTTCCTGCGAATGAGCCGCGCCTGCTTCAGCACCGAACGGAGCGTCCGGAAAGGGATATCGAGGCTCGGCTTGCCGGCCACCGTCACTGTTCCCGGCTTGTGCGGATGATGGAACTGCCGGTGACTTCCACGCATGCGCACCAACCGCCATCCGTCCTGCTGGAGGAGGCGAATCAGCTCCCCCACCTTCATGCCTGCTCCGGTTTCCCGGGGGCATCAGGACTCAGGGGCGCAACGATTCTAGCACGGGCATGGATTGCAGACGCCTCACCTCGCTCCGGTGCAAGAGGAGCGAGCGGCGCCCCGGGATCAGGCTTCGGCTTCCATCCGCGCTCTTTCCCGCCTCGCGGCCGCGGCCGCCGCGGAGGCCTGGCGCGCGTCGCGCCGCGCCTGCCACAGGCGCTCGCGCAGCTCGTGCATGCCCTCGCCCTTGAGCGCCGAGACGCGCAGCGCGCCGGGGAACTCGATCGGGATCGCGTAGTACGTGGGATCCTCCGCAATCGCGTCGGCCTTGTTGAAGACGAGGAGCGTCGGCCGCGCCGGCGGCAGCGCGTCGGCGGTCGGGTCGGCCTTGCGCAGGGCCGCGGCGGCCTTCTTCGCGGCAGCGCCCTCGGGGGCGGCGATGGCGGCGAGCACTTCCTCGACGTTCCTGATGTGGCCGCGGAATTCGGGATCGCTCGCGTCGACGACATGCAGCCACAGGTCGGCCTCGATCACCTCGGCCAGCGTCGAACGGAACGACGCGACCAGGTGGTGCGGCAGCTTGCGGATGAAGCCGACCGTGTCGGTCAGCAGCATGAGCTCGCGCTTCTCATTCACCATGCGCCGCGTCGTCGCGTCGAGCGTGGCAAACAGGCGGTCCTCGGCCCGCACGTCCGATCGCGTCAGCGCGTTGAACAGCGTGCTCTTGCCCGCGTTGGTGTAGCCGACGACGGCGACGCGGAACTCGTTGGCGCGCGCCTGGCGCTGCACGCGGCGCTCCTTCTCGACGACGGCGAGCTCGCGCTTGAGCAGCGAGACGCGATCGCGCGCCAGTCGGCGATCAGTCTCGAGCTGGCTCTCGCCGGGACCGCGCGTGCCGATGCCGCCGCCCAGGCGCTCGAGATGCGACCACATGTGGCGCAGGCGCGGCAGGCTGTACTCGAGCTGCGCGACCTCCACCTGGAGCCGCGACTCGCGCGTGCGCGCGTGCTTCGCGAAGATCGAGAGGATGATCTCCGAGCGATCCACGACCTTGCGGTCGAGCGCCTTCTCGAGGTTGCGCACCTGCGCGGGCGTGAGGTCCTCGTCGCAGATCAGCGTGTCGGCATTGGTCGAGGCGAGCAGGCCCTTCAGCTCGTCGAGCTTGCCCTTGGAGAACAGCGTGGCGGGCTGCGGCGCCCCGCGCTTCTGGATGAGTTCACCGACGACGATGGTCCCTGCGGTGTCGGCGAGGCGGCCGAGTTCGTCGAGCGAGGCGCGGACTTCGGGGAGCGGACGGCGGCCGGCGAAGCCGGCGAGCACGGTGCGTTCGGGGCGCTGGTCCTGACGTGGATCGTAGATAGGAGTGCCTCCATGAGGCGGCGCCCCGGCCGGATGGAAGGATCCGGATGCCGGGTGCGCCACGCCCCGAGTCTAGGCTTCGCCCGGAACCCGGTCAACCGGGCCAAGTTACACCGGGGCAAGGACTTTGCCCGTGCCATTCCTTGACGCACCCGGCCCCGACCGCTAGCTTTCGCATGTCGGCGCGCACCGAATCGGGCGTGCCTGCGTCTAATGGAGTGCTGGGCAGGATGAACCCCCCGACCCCATCGACCTTGGAGGACCACCATGGCGAACGCTCTCGCCGCCACCGATCAGAACTTCGACGCCGAAGTGCTCAAGTCCGACATCCCCGTTCTCGTCGACTTCTGGGCGACGTGGTGCGGTCCGTGCAAGATGGTCGCGCCCATCCTCGACGAGATCGCGGGCGAGTACATCGGCAAGCTCAAGGTGGCGAAGGTGGACGTCGACCAGAACCCCGGCGTCGCCGGTCGCTACGGGATCCGCAGCATCCCGAGCATGTTCCTGTTCAAGAACGGCCAGGTCGTCGAACAGCTCGTCGGCGCGATGCCAAAGCCGGCGATCCTGAAGAAGATCGAAGGCCACCTGCCGGCGTAGTCTTCAGGCGCGACGCGGCCAGTCACGCAAGCACGAACGGGCGGTCCTCCTCGCGGAGGGCCGCCCGGCTTCGCTTTCCGGCACCGCCGTGCTCAGCCCTTCGGTCGGGGCCAGGGCTTCTTCTCGAGGTCCTTCCCCGACTCCATGTACGGCTTCAGGCGCCCGGCCAGGAAGTGCAGCCACACGCCGTCGACCGCCTTCTCCACGCCCGGCGCCATCGTGCCGGCGACGCTCGCGTTGCAGGTCAGCTGCGTGCTGTCGCCCTTCGCCGCGAAATCCCACGTGGTCACGAACACGAGCGCGCTGCCGGCCAGGCCCAGCGGGCCCTCGAAGCGCAGGTGCTTGCCGCGCTCGGCCCACGTGACGGTGGCGTGCTTCACGCCCTCGCCTTGTTCGTTCCAGATCTCGTAGAAGCCGCCGCCCGCCCAGGGCTCGATGTAGAGGCGCTGCGGGTTGTCCTGAACGGTGTGATCCCACCACGGCTTGAGGTCGCCCGTCGCCGCGTCGTAGGCGCGCTCGGGCGAGCCGGGCAGCATGACGACGTGCGTCACCGCCCAGGCCGACACGGGCGTCGACTTGAGTTCGGCGCCCGCGACACCCGGCAACGCGAGCGAGGCGATGACGATCGAGACGAGAGCAGCGGCGGCGAGGCGGGAGCGACGCGACATGGAGACCTCCGGAGAGGGGCGGAGTCAGGCCGACACGAAGCGATGCCCGGGCGCCTCGAGGGCGGCACGAACTCGAGCGCAGGGACGCGGCTGAGGATCGCGCGATCAGCCGTGTTCGACAAGCGCTTCCAGCGTGGCCAGCCGCTTTTCGACCTTCACCATGTAGCCGGGCAGCTCGGTCGCGGAGATCAGGTGGCGATCGATCACGAAAGCGAGCAGGTCGATCTGGCGGCCGGCGATCAGGATGTCGAGCGTGCGCCGATCGGGCGCGTCGCCGCGCACCGACGCATAGCCCTCGAGGAACGCCGCGACGAGGCGTTCGCCGTTCGCGCGCACCCAGAAGTAGAACAGCGGGATGCCGACATCCTGCGCCGGGTGCGCCCAGCGGCTGTCGTCGAAGTCGAGCACGGCGATCCCGCCGGGAATCCGCATCGCGTTGCCCGAGTGGAGGTCGATGTGCAGGAAACGCAAGGCCGCCGGGTCGGCGTGCAGCGCGTCGATGGTTGCCTGCGTGCGCGCGGCCGCACGGCGGACGAGTCCGCGGCGCAGGTCGGTCCACACGCCGTCCGGGTCCGCGCCGGTGGCGTCGAGTTGCAGCGGCGCACAGCCGAAGCCCCACGCGCTGTCGAGCCGGCTGTCGGTGAAGCTCGGCGGCGGCACGAAGCGATCGGCGTGATCCTGCAGCCGTCCCAGCGCCACGCCCATCCGTCGCACCACGGGGGCCCCCAGCGAGTCACCCACCGTTCGTCCGTCGATCCAGTCGAACACCGCGACGGCGCGCGGCTCGGGGACGCCAGGCGCCGCTGCCGTGGTCATGAACTGCCCGTCCCGCGTCGCCAGCGGCCGCGGCACCACGAGGTCCGTGTCCCGCCGCAGCGCGTCGAGCCAGGCCATCTCCGAGGCGATGTCGAGCGCGCTGCGCATGCCCGGCATGTTGACCCGCACGACGAAGCGCCGCCCGTCGGTCGTCACCAGCTTGAACATCGTGTTCTGGTGCCGGCCGAGCAGCGTCAGACGATCGACGCCGACGTCGTACTGCGCCAGCGCGTTGCGCGCGAGCACGGACAGGTCGCGCGCCGAAACCGCGTGCCGGAAGCGGAGCAGGCGCGCGGGCGGGGTCGGCGGCGGCGTGTTGGGCGCAACGGACATCGGGATCCTTTCGTGACGGAAACCGTTAGGATACCCGCGTCCCGCCGAACGATCCACCCGGCCGAGAGGAGGCACGCCACGTCCCGCTTCTCCCGCAGGCTCGCATCCCGGGCGCCGTGGACCGCCGCGCTCGCCCTCGTCCCGGCGCTCGCGTGGGCCGGTCCGGCGTGCGAGGGCGTCATGCCCTATCGCGGCCTGCCGCTGCACGACCCGCCGGCCGCGGCGCAGTTCCCCGTGCCGGCGAATGCGACCGTGCCCCCGGCGGCGTTCGACTCCGTACTGGCCGAGAGCCTCCAGGCGACCTGCGCCTGGATTCTCGAGCGCACGAAGGCGCCGGCGCTCACCGCCGCCGTTCTCCTGCCCGGCCGCGCCGCGTGGTCGACCAACCTCGGCGTCGCGGACGCCGACTCGGGGACGGTGCTTCCTCCCGATGCGATCTTCTACTGGGGAAGCGTCGGCAAGACGCTCACCGGCATCCTCGTCATGCAGCTGATCGAGGAAGGCAAGCTCGCCTACGACGCGAAGCTTGCGACGTGGTTCCCGGACGTCGTGAACGCCAACCTCATCACCATCGACATGCTGCTCACGCACACGCACGGGCTGTTCAGCTTCCAGGCCGACTCGACGTTCCACTTCACCCCGGGCTACTCGCCGCCCGAGACGCTGCTCGCCGTCGCGGCGCGCCATGAGCCGGTGCACTGCCCGGGCGAGGCGTGGTCGTACTCGAACACGGGATACGTGCTGCTCGCGCGCATCCTCGAGATGATCGAGGGTCGCCCCTACCACGAGATCGCGCGCGACCGGATCGTGCGCCGCCTGCACCTCGCGGACACCGTCGTCCTGGCGCCGCGCGAGTCCCCAGCCAACCTCGTGCCCGGCCACCGCGACGGGCACCCCGATCGCACGTTCGATCCGTCGATGCCGTACGGCGCCGGCGGCGTCGCGGCGAGCGCGGCGGACATGGTGCGCTTCTGGCAGGCCGCGCTCACCGGCGAACTGGTGAACGCCGAGACGACGCGCCAGGCGTTCGCGCGGCTGTACCCGATGTTCGGTTCGACGGCGCAGTGCTACGGGCGGGCGGTCATGCTCTACGACGTGCCTGTCCCCGGCGGGACGCGGACCTGGCTGGGGCACAGCGGGGGCACCGAGACGGCGAAGGCGATCGTGCTCTATGACGTCGAGAGCGGCGCGTTCGTGGCCGTGGGGATCAACGCGGCGGTGCCGGCCGAGGCGGCGGCGTTCCGCCTGCTCCAGGAGCTGCCGCGGCGCTGAGCGCCTGCTCGAGGTCCCCGGCGCGCATCTCGAGCGCGGTCGCGTCCTCCACCTCGCCGCGCAGGCGCCGCGCGGCTGCCTCGACGCGCAGCAGGTCGACCCAGGCGCGGACCTGCCGCGGATCGCGCAGCAACGCGAGCGCGCTCGCCGCGTCCACCTGCGGCAGCGCCGCGGCGAGCGGCCCGAGCAGCTCGCCCTGCGCCGCCTGCGCCCCGCGCACGACCTCGTCGGCGGCCTCCGGTGTTCCCGCGGCAAGACGCCCGGCCAGCCGGGCCACGACCGCGGCGAGTTCCTCGATCAGGCGTTCGACGTAGTCGCGCCGCTCCTGCGCCATGTCAGCCCCGCCTCACGGCTGCGGCGCCGGCCGCAGCTCCAGCCGGTGCATCTCGACGCCGAGCGCCCACGCGATCCACCCGTTTCCGTCGCGCAGCACGCGGATCTTGTTCACCGCGTTGCCCATGTCCGCGCGCGTCCAGGTGCGGCCGCCGTCGGTGGTGGCGAAGCCGTGCGGCGCCGCCCCCACCCAGCCCGTGTCGGGCGTGGCGAAGCCGACGCCGAACTCGCGCACCTTGTGGTTCGCGACCAGGGGCTGTTCGGTCCACGTCGTCCCGCCGTCGATGGTCTTGGCCACGAAGCGCGCCGCCTTCGTCGAGTCGGGATCGTAGCTCTGCACGGTGACGTAGCCCGTCGATCGCGTCGGGAACGATGCCTTCCACGTCAGCTCGTACGGCCGCGTCGATTCGTAGCGCCGGACCCACGTGCGCCCGCCGTCGTTGGTCATCAGGATGAGCGCGTGCGAGCGCTCGACCGCCGCGTCGCTGGCGGCGCAGACGAGGCCGTTCATCGCGTCGAAGAACTTCACGTCGAGGATCATCGCGCAGTGCGGGTTCATGTCGATCGTCGCCCAGGTGCGCCCGCCGTCGAGCGAGCGCAGGAGCCACGCCGGCCCGCCGACGCGCCCGGCGGCGTGCACGATCGTCCGCTGCGCCGGATGCCCGGCCTCGATCTCCATCACGTGCAGCACGTCGATGGCGCACAGGCCCTTCACCGGCGGGCCCGGGACCGGCACCGGCGTCCACGTCACCCCGCCGTCGTCCGTGCGGTACAACGGGATCGTGTCGGTCACGCCCGGGAAGTACTCGGTACCGATGTTGCCGGCGAAGCCGGTCGTCGTGTCGATGAAGCCCACGGCGCGGACGAACGTGCCCGGCTTCTCGGCAACCTGCGTCCACGTCGTCCCGCCGTCGGTGGTGCGGAAGATCTTCCCCGCGCCGTTGCCGTACCAGCCGTGCCGCGCGTCGACGAAGTGCACGTCGTCCTGCTTGCCGCGGTACGGGGCGGTGACGAGCTTCGTCCAGGCGGGGAACACGGGGAGGGCGGCGGCGATGGCGACGGCGGCGAGAAGCAGGGAGGTCATCGACGGATCTCCGGCGAGGAAGGGAAGACGGAAACGGGGGCGAGCCCGAAGGCCCGCCCCCGCCGCGCAGCGGTGCGGCCTAGATCATCGGCATGTAGCGTTCGATCTCGTACTTCGTCACCTGGATCCGGAAGCGATCCCACTCGATGCGCTTGTTCTCGACGAACTTCTCGAACACGTGGCTGCCCAGGCAGGCCTTCACCAGCGCGCTCTGCTCGGCCAGCTTGACGGCCTCGTCGAGCGATCCCGGGAGTTCCTCGATCTGCGCCTTCTTGCGCTCGTCGGACGAGAGGTGGAACACGTCCTCCTCGAACGGCGCGCGCAGCTCGTACTTGCCGTTGACCCCGGCCATGCCCGCCGCGAGCAGCACGGCGAACGCGAGGTACGGGTTCGCGGCCGGGTCGGGGAAGCGCACCTCGATGCGGGTGGCCTTCTCGTTGCCCGGCTTGTACATCGGCACGCGGATCAGCGCCGAGCGGTTCTTCTGGCCCCACGCCAGGTAGGCTGGAGCCTCATAGCCCGGCACCAGGCGCTTGTACGAGTTCACCCACTGGTTCGTGACCGCAACCAGCTCGCGCGCGTGCTTGAGCACGCCCGCGGTGTAGGAGCGGCCGAACTGCGACAGGTGATACGGCGCGCCCTTCTCGTACATCAGGTTCTTGCCGCCGTCGAAGATCGACTGGTGCACGTGCATGCCCGATCCGTTCACCCCGAAGATCGGCTTCGGCATGAACGTCGCGTGCACGCCGTGACGGCGCGCGATCTCGCGCACGAGGTAGCGATAGGTCATGACCTGGTCGGCCATCTTGAGCGCGTCGCAGTAGCGCAGGTCGATCTCGTGCTGGCTGGGCGCGACCTCGTGGTGGCCGCACTCGACGATGATCCCCATCGAGGCCATCGCCGCCATCGTCTTCTGGCGCAGCTCGGTCCCGAGGTTGTCGTCGATCATGTCGAAGTAGCCGGCGTCGTCGAGCGTCGTCGGATCGTGCGGCGACTTCATGTAGAAGAACTCGAGCTCGGGACCGGTGTACATCGTCAGGCCCTTCGCCGACAGCGCCTCGAGGTTCTTCTTCAGCACCCAGCGCGGGTCGCCCTGGTACGGGCGGCCGTCCGGGTGATGGATGTCGCAGATCAGGCGGCACGCCACCTGGCCGTCGACCTGGAACGGCAGGATCGCGAACGTCGACGGATCGGGAACAGCGAGCAGGTCCGACTCATAGATGCGGGCGAATCCCTCGACCGACGAGCCGTCGAAGCCGAGCCCCTCCTCGAGCGCTTCCTCGAGCTGGTGGCGCGGCACGACGAAGCTCTTGAGCTGGCCGACGATGTCGGTGAACCACAGGTTGACGACCTGCACCTGGTGACGATCGGCGCGCTCGATCACTTCCTGGCGCAGGCGACGCGCGGCGTCGGTCTGCGGGGCGATCTTGTGCACGCCGGCGGCCGGGGTGGGGCGCGTCGGGGCCGGCTTCTTCGCCGCCGGGGTGGGCCGGGACTGGGTCTTCCTGGAAGGCTTCGTGGGCACGTCCGTCTCTCCTCTACTTGCTCCGGGGTCCGTCCGGAGCCGTGGCTGCGATCCGGTACTGGGGCAGGGGGATGCTGTCCGACCGCGATCCGGCCAGTTGCAGCCGGCACAACGCCTGGGGCAGCGCAGCGGTCACGTCGCCGGCCACCAGGGCAAGGGTTCCCACGCGAGCGTGGGCGATGTCGGCCGCGAGGCCGTGAACGTAGGCAGCAGCGCGGGCCGCATCGTAGGGGTCGAGCCCCTGCGCCACGAATCCCGCCAGGATGCCCGTGAGGACGTCCCCGGCGCCGGCGGTGGCCAGCCCCGGATTCCCCGTCGCGTTGACGGTCGTCCGTCCGTCGGGTGAAGCGATCACGGTCGGCGCTCCCTTGAGAACGACCACCGCGTTCCACTCCTTCGCCATCCGCGCCGGCAAAGTCAGCCGCTGGCGCTCGATCGCCGGCGCGTCGAGCCCCGACAGGCGCGCCATTTCGCCGACGTGCGGCGTGACCACGAGCGCCATGCCCGGCGCGCGCCGCGCGAGCTCGCCGGCGCGGCCGGCGAACGCGTTGAGCCCGTCCGCATCGAGCACGATCGGCGCGTGCGCGGCGGCCACGACGCTGCGCGCCAGCTCGGCCGCTTCGGGCGCCCGCGACAGCCCGGGGCCCAGCGCGACGACCTGCGCCTGCGCGGCGCGCGCCAGGATCATCGGGGCGGCGTCCTCGGCCAGCGCCCGTTCCGGCGACTCCGGCAGCGGCCAGGTCATGGGCTCGATCATCGCCGACTCGAGCGCATCGTTGACGCTCACCGGCACGCCCGCGGTCACCAGGCCCGCGCCGGCGCGCAGCGCCGCCATCGACGCCAGCGCCACCGCCCCCGTCAGCCCGACCGAGCCGCCCACGACGAGCACGTGCCCGCAGGCGCTCTTGTGCGCATCGATGGCGCGATGCGGCAGGAGCGCGGCGATCGCGGCGTCGGTCGCCAGCTCCGGGTCGAGCCCGTCGACCGGCTCGACGCCGATGTCAGCGACCTCGATCACGCCGCACTGCGCGCGGCCCGGCTGCAGCACGTGCACCGGCTTCAGGTGCGCGAACGCCACGGTGAGGTCCGCGGCCACCGCAGGTCCGCCTGCGGACAGCGCCCGGCCCGTGTCGGCGTCGAGCCCGCTCGGCAGGTCGAGCGCGACGACGCGGGCGCCGCCGGCGCGCGCCGTGGCGATC
>Ga0209668_10000446_pt1 | contig 16885 bp, 21 predicted proteins | sample FrelakmetPLP11PL_FD_187150 | JGI IMG/M metagenome (GOLD analysis project Ga0209668, IMG submission 187150) | Freshwater lake sediment microbial communities from the University of Notre Dame, USA, for methane emissions studies - PLP11 PL (SPAdes)... | ecosystem: Environmental > Aquatic >... | reverse complement strand
CCATTAACTCGCGCTTTCTGTCAATAACACCGATTATGCCACACATTGTAATCACGTATGCCCTGTTGGCTGATTATTATAGGGATCAGTATAATTTGATTTTCTCGTAGATAAATCTCATATATGGGTACAGTGTACTTCCATCGATATACTGTTCAAAAATTTTGAAATACTCTATTACGATCAAATTGGGTTGGTTGACAATTTCATTTAATCTAATAAACAAAGATGGAAATATCCTTCCACCTTAAAATCAGTCAAAATAAAAAAATACGAGTTTTTAACAGCCCATTTTTAAAAATAACCAATAATTTTTGTTTATGCCTGAAAAACAAGGTAAGTAAATATAAATAATGTCAGGGTTTATTTATTCATAATGTCAAGCAAGAATGTCGTTGACCAGATTCTCGAGCGTATCGATGCAGACCTTGTGAAGTTCATACGCCTCCAGTTTACCGATGTGCAGGGGCAGCCAAAGAATGCCGCGATACCTGTTGAACAGGCAGAAAAAGCCCTTACAGATGGTATATGGTTTGATGGTTCTTCCATCGAGGGCTTTACCCGTATTGAAGAATCGGATATGCTCCTTAAGCCGGATCCGGCGACTTACACGATTCTTCCATGGCGTTCGAACGATTCACGTGTAGCGCGCTTTGTCTGTGATGTGTATACCTATGGAGGAAAACCATTCGATGGAGACCCCCGGTATATCCTGAAGAAAACTATTGAAGAGGCCAAAAAATTAGGGTTTTCTTTTAATACCGGCCCGGAACTGGAATTTTTCCTGTTCAGGATGATTGATGGTAAGCCTACTACCCAGTTCCAGGACTATGGTGCATATTTTGACCTTGCACCACAGGACGCAGCGGAAGACGTCCGAAGGGATATTGTGCTGGCACTTACAAAAATGGGTTTTGAGATCGAGATGTCTCACCACGAAGTCGCCGAGAGCCAGCATGAGATAGATTTCAAATACGATGATGCGCTGGTAACTGCAGACCGGGTAATCACCTTCAAATTTGCTGCAAAAGCCCTTGCACTCAGGAGTGGTCTCCATGCAACCTTTATGGCAAAACCAATCGGTGGTATCAACGGTAGTGGCATGCACACACACGGTTCACTGGCAAAAGACGGGAAAAACGCTTTTTTTGATCCAAAAGGTCCAAAACAGCTTTCACAGACTGCGATGTATTACATTGGCGGAATCCTTGAACACGCCCAGGCCATCACCCGTGTGGCAAATCCCACAATCAACTCATATAAGCGCCTGGTCCCAGGATATGAAGCACCGTGTTATATCTCGTGGAGTAACACCAACAGGTCCGCGCTCGTCCGGGTACCGGCAGCACGCGGGAACAGCACACGGGCAGAATTCCGGAGTCCTGACCCGATGTGCAACCCGTATCTCACATTTGCCTGTATGCTTGCAGCCGGAATTGATGGGATTAAGAATAAAATCGATCCCCCAGAGAGCACGGATGTTAATATATACCACCTCACTGCCCATGAAAGAGAGAAAATGGGTATTAAAATGCTGCCAGCAAGCCTGATGGAGGCCAGCGGATACCTGAACAAGGACAAAGTGCTCACAAAAACTCTTGGCGATCATATTATGGACAGTCTTAACAACACCGCACAAATGGAGTCTGATGCCTTCCGTCTCGCTGTCCACCCATGGGAACTCGAGCGCTACCTGGCTAACTACTAATTTTTTTTACACATTCAAAATAGAAAAATTTATAAAGATAGGATAATAGGATCCTTCCATAGAAGAACGGGAATTCAGGATAACCCCGGGAACATACCACCATGGCCCACCAGAATCTGAACAGAAAAAATCCAAGTCCATTAGGAGCCAGCGGTAATTCTGTACCGTTGTATCCTGAATTACTTATTGATGAAGGGGCATGGCTCAAAATTGAAGAGGATGCGAATTCTCCCGGGATTAGCCAAAAAATCTGTAAGAGATCTCTTGTGTCGTTACATGTTACACTGGAAGATTCTGAACATGAATGCAGCCTATGGCCCATATTGCAAAAATCATCCAATCCAGAAATGCCTGAAGGATCAAGAACAGACAAAGGGAAAAAATAATGTGTTATAAAAGTTTTGAGGGAAAAACAGGTGCTGATATAAATGGCAATTGACAGTGGAGATACCGCCTGGCTCCTCGCATCCACCGCCCTTGTGATGTTGATGACACCTGGTGTCGGACTATTTTATGGAGGTCTTGTTCGTAAAAAGAATTTCATCTCTATGGTTGCGATGTCTTTCGTGGCATTTGCACTTGTTAGCATCCAGTGGATTGCCATCGGGTATTCGATCGCATTCGGGGGAGATGTCTCAGGAGCGATGGGGAATCTTTCCCTTGTAGGACTAGAGGGAGTGGGGATGGACCCGGGCCCCTATAGTGTTGCAATTCCCGGACTTCTTTTCATGGCATACCAGTTGATGTTTGCTGCTGTAACAATGGCAATCGTGACATCAGGTATGGCTGAAAGGGTAAAATTGAGTTCATTCATTCTTTTCGCCCTTTTGTGGACCACCCTTGTGTATGATCCTGTTGCCCACTGGGTCTGGGGTGGAGGATGGCTGAGTTCCCTTGGATTCCTTGATTTTGCAGGCGGATCGGTGGTCCATATCACTGCAGGGTTCTCAGCGCTCGCAATTGCAATAGTCGTAGGAAAACGGGCAGGTTTTGGAACGTATGCCATGGAGGCACACAATATTCCAATGACACTCCTTGGCGCGGGACTATTATGGTTTGGCTGGTTTGGATTTAACGGTGGAAGTACGCTGGCAGCAAATGGCCTTGCAGTGAATGCACTGGTGGTCACCAATACCTCGGCCGCAGCCGGGGCACTTGCATGGCTGTTTGCATCGTGGATTGGGGGTCATCCCAGTTCTCTTGGAATGGTGAGTGGGGCAATCGCCGGCTTGGGTGCAATTACACCATGTGCGGGCTATGTCGGACCACTGGTATCAATCCTGATCGGGGTGGTTGCTGGAATTCTCTGTTACCGGACAATGCTCTGGCGTATCAATAAGGGAATGGATGAAAGTCTTGACGCCTGGTCAGTCCATGGAATTGGAGGACTGTGGGGTACAATAGCCGTGGGCATTTTTGCATCAGCAGCCATTAACAGCTACACTGGCCTGATTTATGGAAATGTGTACCAGTTTCTTATCCAGGTTGGTGGTGCCCTTTTCATTATGCTCTACTCATTCGGTCTGACATGGGTACTGGCTACGGTTGTAGACAAGGTGATGGGATTGAGAGTCTCTGAGGAAGAGGAATATGTAGGGCTTGACCTTTCCCAGCACGGGGAGCGTGCATAAACACACGAAGGAGGTGATAACAATGAAGATGATAAAAGCAATTATTCGCCCTGAACGCCTTGATTTCGTTAAAAAATCTCTCGAGGATCACGGGTTTTATGGTATGACAGTCACCGAAGTGATGGGACGCGGTGACCAGAAAGGTATCAGCCTGCAGTTCCGGGGAGGGATAATGGCAATTGATCTCCTTCCGAAAACATCGATAGAAGTGGTCGTCAGGGATAATAATGCCGAAGAAGTCATCAGCCTGATACAAAAGGCCGCCATAACAGGGAAAATGGGGGATGGAAAAATTTTCCAGATACCGGTCGAAAAAATGGTCCGTGTCAGGACAGAAGAAGTGGAGGCTTGATATGTAATCTATATCATCCTCCCAAAACTCTCTCGTGTAGCGCTCTCTACACGCATTAGTCCGGGGATATACTCCAAACTTCCCCGGATTAATTCTGTTTTGCTTTTGTCTTTTAAAAATATGGCGGAATACTAAAATTCTATTCCCGCGAGCCGCAAAGAAATAATACATTTTTTCCTGATAACTAAGTAAAACACTAGTAATACAAAATTATATATATAATAAGAAATACCTATCTTTCTATCTTCCCTGCCGACTTTACTTATCAGCCGGCCAGGTACCCTGGGCAGAAACAGTCCCGGTCCCATTCAGGGACACTTATCACATGGATACCAATGGAATCGGTTCAGACAGGGAGGTGCCCATACATAATATTAATAAAGGCAGGGCAGTTTTTCCAGTCCGTCCCACAGACCACTACCCGTGATCCCTGTGAGAATGTCGGGTGATAGCGGGTTCTTTTTGGTGCGGAACAGCAGCGGAACCAAGAGTCTGAAGGAGGTTATACAAATGGCCGAAATAGATAAATCTTCCGGAAATATGCCCAATGAAAGGGATTGGTCAGGGCCACAGGATCCGATGCGGTATTCAGAAGTCCTTGAGTGGCTTTCTGATCGGCGGGAAGCATATATTGGGTCAGCATATTATTATATCCGGTCGGCCGGGGATAACCCGATGATCTGCAGGTTAAACATTTCGGGGGGCTGCCTTTATTCGATGGAGGTGATTGACAATGATAACTATGGCATCACTGATGAAGATATTGATGAGGCAGTTCTATCCCAGGAAGAAGAGCCCGAAATTCCTGGTTATTATCAGATCAATATTCATATTGAAAAAAAATTACGGGCAATCCTGGATATCTGAATCAGAGAAAAATTTCTTTTTTATTTATAAAATTTGGTGCAGGATATTACCGGAAGTATGTTAATAAAGGGCACCTGACTGTGCGATTTTCCTAGTATTCTGGTAAAAATTTCTCATTTATATGAGATCGTGATGAAAGATAATAGATATTTTAATAAATGATAGAAACTAACTTCCTTCTACCAGAGGAGAAGGCCACATAACTCCTGGTATCCCGGATACGGGAACATATCAGGTCATTCACCTCTCCCGGCCCTCCTCTGATAACCATTCCGGATACCGGAATAGTAAAAGATGAGAAAATTCCCGAAAGAAAAATAAAATTATAACATTTACACTACAGTTCGATTATCAGGTATGGTGAAAATTAAATGGCAATTGATACAGGAACGACGGCCTGGCTCCTTGCGGCTACGGCGCTGGTAATGCTCATGACACCCGGTGTAGGATTCTTCTACGGCGGGCTGGTACGCAGAAAAAATTTTATCTCAATGATAGCACTCGCATTTGTCGCGTTTGCACTCGTAAGTATCCAGTGGGTACTAATTGGATATTCGCTTGCATTTGGTGGGGACTCAAGTGGTTTTATTGGTAATCTTTCAAATTTCGGTCTTGAAGGAGTAGGGATGGAGGCCGGACCATATAGCCCCGCGATTCCCGGGTTACTTTATATGGCCTTCCAGCTCGTCTTCGCAACAGTTACAATGGCAATTATTACATCAGGACTGGCTGAACGGGTTAAACTTTCATCATTCATAGTATTCGCTGCCCTGTGGACTACACTTGTGTATGATCCTCTAGCACACTGGGTGTGGGGAGGCGGGTGGGCCCAACAGATGGGCGCACTTGATTTCGCCGGAGGTACTGTTGTGCATATCAGTTCCGGTTTCGGTGCGCTCGCGATTGCACTTGTAATAGGCGCTCGTTCTGGTTACGGCAAGTACATGATGGAACCGCATAATATACCGATGACACTTCTCGGTGCAGCATTACTCTGGTTTGGCTGGTTCGGGTTCAACGCAGGCAGTGCAATCGCAGCAAACGGTCTTGCTGCGAATGCATTTGTCGTCACGAACACGGCGGCCGCTGCGGGAGCCATGGCATGGATGTTTGCAAGTTGGTACCATGGTAAACCAAGTTCCCTTGGGGTGGTATCTGGCGCAATCGCAGGCCTTGTAGCAATTACTCCTGCCTCCGGTTATGTAACCCCTATGGCGTCAATCGTTATCGGAGCCATCGCAGGTCTCGTATGTTATGGTGCAATGCTCTTCCGTATGAGGAAAGGTTTCGATGAAAGTTGTGATGCATGGGCAGTCCATGGGATGGGTGGCCTCTGGGGTGCTCTTGCGACGGGAATCTTTGCAGCTGCCGCAGTAAACGGGTATTCAGGACTTCTGGAGGGGAATGTCCACCAGTTTGTAGTAAATGCAATCTGTGCATTTGCAGCATTGGCATATGCGTTTGGAGTTACCTATGTCCTGGCGTGGGCCGTGCACAAATTCATGGGGTTGCGTGTATCTGAAGATGAAGAATATGTTGGGCTAGATATCTCCCAGCACGGCGAAAGGATTAATGCATGAGGTGAACCAGATGCAAAAAATTGAAGCAATAATAAAACCAGAGCGGTTTGAATTCGTGAAAAAAGCCCTTGAAGAAAATAAAATATACGGACTTACCGTATCAGATGTACAGGGACGAGGGGACCAGAAAGGGATTGTTCTCCAGTATAGGGGAGGAGAAATAATCGTTGATCTTATTCCGAAATGTAAAGTGGAAGTCGTGGTAAAGGACAAAGACCTCCAGATGATCCTGGACTTAATCATCAATGCTGCACGGACAGGAAAAATTGGTGATGGGAGAATATTTGTATCCCCTGTCACAAAATCGATCCGCGTAAGGACGGGGGAGATAGAAGAGTAAATACAATTTTTCGTTTTTAGGGGGATTTGTGAACAGCGTTTGTAATCTCCCGAATATGGATATCGTCAGAACCAATCTGAAAAATTTATTTAGGAAGATAGGTAGACCATATCCCGCAATATTATTCTTTTATTAAGCCTGACCTCTTTTTCCGGAATAATTTCAACACATTAATCTTGAAATACCCGGTTACATTTGGTACTTTGCATTGCACCCGGATAATAAACACCGAAGAAGGGTCTTCTCACTTAATCGGAGTAATACTAATGGTTGTAATCACGCTTCTTCTTGCATTACTAATCCATTTTTCAATCCCGACTATGGAAATGTATAAAACACCATCATTCCTTGAAATAAAAAAAGTATTTAGCGCAAATGAAGCGGGAATTGTCAATTATGACAGCCGGGTACTTCTCTATCACCATGGCACAGAACGACTGGAAAATGACCAGCTTACGGCATCATTTTACAGAAACGGCCAAAAATTAGGTTGCCGTATCAGCACCTTGAATGGACATAATTTCATTCCGACAGTCCATATAGGAGTACAGACAATGACAGGCTCAGGTAGTACAGGCACCTGGTGGGAACCGGGTGAACAAATTATGATAGACTTTACCGATGGTACCTTTCACCCGGGAGACAACATCAGGTTTGAAGTATATCAAAAACCATCGGGCGCCCTTATTTCAAGTTATACCCATGTCGCATAAATGCCCGGGCACTCAGCCTTGCTACCCTGACAGGCTCTGGAACTTTGCCATCATAGGTGAAATCATCACAAATCTTCGCAGCTTCTTCATCGGTAATCCCCCATGATCTGATATAAATCGTCCTGCCGGTTTTTAGGGCTGCAGGAAATCGTTCACCAAGACTCAAATACATTGAAATGCGATTCGGATCTCCTGGAAAAAGGTTTTCAATATCAGCCTCAAGACCATTTGATGCCTCGTAGGTAACACAGATAACCGGTATATTCAGTTCTTTATACAAACGATACGGATCAATAATATTATACCAGGAGATAACACAGCCCCCAAGAAGGAGGACACTAATATCACTCCTCTCTAATTTTTTTACCAGAGATAGTATAGAATCCGTTCCGTCCATACCACCGACTGTGACTGTCCCAAACCCAACACCATCTATCCGCAGGTCCTTTCTCATTATGACACCACAGATAATCGATTGTTCTCTCCCGGAATAACTTTCGGCAATACCCATTGCCCGTATTCCTTTTTTGGAGATATGCATGAAAGCACTTATGTTGATGAATCTAATATAATAATTGAATGATTATTGAAAAAGATAAGGTCTGTATCCTTATCCCAACGTTAAATGAGGCCCCGACCATCAGGGATCTTATAACTGAATTCAAAGATCTGGGCTATTCCAATATCTTAGTCATGGACGGGAACAGCCGCGATGCAACACGGGAGATCGCCACGGAATCCGGCGCCCGGGTAATGGTCCAGACACAAAAGGGTAAAGGAAATGCCCTCATAGAAGCCTTCCGGAGTATTGATTCGCCTTACATCCTGATGCTGGATGGAGATGGCACATACTCACCCCTGGATGGTGAAAATATGCTTACCCCCCTTCTGGAGGGGTATGACCAGGTAATAGGTAATAGGCTGATTCCCGAGAACCAGCCTGCATTTTCAAGGCTGAATTTATTCGGCAATCAGCTAATTAACCGCCTCTTTAAACTTGCACAGGGAAAATTTTTATTCGACATCCTTTCAGGATACCGAGCATTTACAAGTGCATCGATTAAACAACTCCACCTCAAAGAAACTGGTTTTGAAATTGAGACCGAGATATCTGCAGAAGCAGTAAGAAATGACCAAAATATTAAAATTGTGTCAATCAGGTATTTCAAGAGACCCGGGACCAATACAAAATTAAACCCGTTCCACGATGGTCTGAAAATTGCTACAACAATATACAGGCTTGCAAAATGTAACAACCCCATGTTCTATTTCGGCCTGATTGGCGTAATAATCATGATCGCAGGGCTTATTACCGGAACTTATGTCCTTTTCGAGTGGTTAAATGGTGTTGATCACCTGCCACTTACCGTTCTTACCGTATTACTAGTAGTCGTGGGATTCCAGATTTTCATGTTTGGCGTGATAAGTGATATGCTGCTTGGATATCATCGCGAGGTTATGTATGAATTGCAGCAGAGAAATTCACCAAAACGTCCATAAATACTAGAAAACTTCAATTTTATGAATAAAAATCTGAATGTTATTTTTTTTGCTCTCTTCAACCTTACCTTTTGATACCAGACACCTTGTAACCTGATAAAATAACCTTTATCAGTCCAAAAGAACAATACCGTAGTGAAATCGTCGCGATAATAGTCTAGCGGTAGGACAGGAGCTTCCCAAGCTTCTAACCCGGGTTCGATCCCCGGTTATCGCATCTATTTATGCCTGAACCCGTACACGAACTTTTTGCTATCAGGATTATTGCAGAGAACACAAGAGGTGTACTTCGCGATATTACTACCATTGTAGCTTGTCATGATGCAAATATCATGATGATACACCAGGAAGTATTTGAATCGGGGCCGATGAACCAGCTCGCAGAGATTTATGTCGAATACGAAGGCGGATCTGATTTTGAAGAACTGATCGGTGAGCTTGAAGGGATCCCATCGGTGAAGGATGTAAAACCCTATAAACCCTTTTCCAACATTTTCGGCACCAGGGTTATTATTATCGGGGGCGGAGCCCAGGTGGCCCAGGTCGCTCTGGGCGCTGTTAATGAAGCAGACCGGCATAACATCAGGGGTGAACGAATTTCCGTCGATACCATACCGCTTGTTGGTGAACGGACTGTAGCCCAGGCAGTCGACGCCGTAGCAAGGCTCCCGCGGGCAGCCATCCTCGTTCTTGCCGGATCATTAATGGGCGGGGAGATTTCGATCGCGGTCGACCGTGTCAGGGAAGCGGGTATCCCGGTTATCGCTCTAAAAATGGCAGGGAGTGTGCCGGAACATGCAGACCTTGTGGTAACGGACCCGATTCAGGCGGGGGTCTTTGCAGTCATGCATGTCAGCAGTAAGGCAGTATTCGATATTAACAGGGTCCGCGGCCGGGAATTTTAAATGGACGTCATTGAAAAGGCCGTAAAAGCCCTAATGACAGATAGATTAGTTGTCTACCCTACCGAGACGATTTACGGTCTTGGAGGTGATGCATTTTCCGAGGACGCTATCCTCAAAGTCTATGAGGCAAAAAACCGTCCCCTTTCAATGCCACTATCTATTGCCGTATCGGATTTTGACATGATAGCCGCGGTCACTCAAATCGGATCCCGGGAAGAGGAATTTATCAATAAATTTTTACCGGGACCCATCACCGTTATTGTTAAGGCACGTTCGTATCTCCCGGCCATGCTGACAGTTGGGACCGGAATGATCGGGGTCAGGTATCCGGCACATCCTGTAGCTATTGACCTTATCTCCCGTTTCGATTCTCCCATTACCGCAACCAGTGCAAACCAGTCCGGAGCAAAGGACCCTGTAACCCCTGGCGAATGCCACATACCTTATGATATCCTGATTGACGGGGGAATTCTTCCTGGAACACCAAGTACGGTGGTAGATTTAGTGAACAGGTCTATTGTCAGGGAAGGAGCACTTATTAACGAGGTCCGGGATTACCTCTCAAAAATGGATTAATCCATGATGCCACCACTCAGACTCCGCGACTTTATCGAAGACCACGATGGATGGCTTTATGCGGTTTCAGCGTATGACAATACAGATCGTATCGGCTGCGTTTTAAGGTATATACCAGACCCACACGGTGAGAGGGTTAACAGGTCAGGGACACGGTATCAGAAACTTGATTTTGAACAGGCCTTCCAGTTGATCAAAGAAAAAAAACCCGGCTATCTGGATATCATTCACCGGGTCCCACCAGTCGATGTAAAACGGATCTACAAACCCGAAATTGAGCTCCCGGCCATTGCATCGAGAGACCACCGTGTGAAAAAATTAATGGAACTGTTTTGTGTACCCGCTTCATTAATGGGTTGTACCGGATCACTACTCCTGGGACTGGAGATAGCATCTTCAGATATAGATTTTATTGTATACGGCAGGGAATGGTTTCTTGCACGGGAACGGCTAATATCTGCTGTAGAAACGGGACTGCTTGAACCGATGAGCGAAGAACTCTGGGAAACGGTATACAGGAAACGGAGGCCTGATATTACCTTTGATGAATTCGTTCTTCACGAAAAGCGAAAATGGAACCGCGGCCAGATTGAAGGGACCTATTTTGATCTTCTGTATTCCAGGGGGTATGAGGAGATCGGCAGTAACTCTTCCATAAAAGGGGAAGTCCTTGGGTCACTAACTATCGAAGCCCTTGTAACCGATGCTACTTATGCATATGATAATCCTGCTGTATATTCAGTTTCCCATGAAAAGTGTTCTAAGGTGCTCTCATTTACCCACACCTACAGCGGCCAGGCAATCCGGGGAGAAATGATAAAAGCCCGGGGGATTTGCGAGCGTCATGGGAACGAGTACTGGTTAATCGTAGGCACTACACGGGAAGCAAGAGGAGAATATATCAAGTCCATTTCCCTGTTAGAACAGTAAGGAGAGAACAATCATCACGGGTATTCAGCCCTGTTCCAGGGATACACTTGAAAAGCGCGACTTTGCTTGTAGAGGTCATTAAATCAGAACAGATCTGATAACCGGGTAGGTCCCGGATCGCATCGCCCCTGGTACGAGCATGCACCACATGGGGCACGGAGTGGTTTTTTGGGGACTCCCCCTGAATCCATATTTACTAAAATTTTTCTTAATGAATAGAACCTTCTCATATCACGGGGTTGGATCTCATAATAGCGGCTTATTCCACCAGGAATATAATCTATTGAAGCTCCTCGCAACTCTTTTCCCAACAATTCAGATAGGCAGATTGCATAACCAAGCACCCGGATCCGGTCAGCAGAATAAACCCCAAAAACAGGTGGTTTCACGGACCGGGTTATTGAAAAGTAAGGTGCTTCAGGATAAATCCTGTCAATTGTCCCGCATATCCCGAAACGGTCGGACTTTACAAAAAGATCATATTCAGATGCCCCCCTCCACTGATAGCTGCCACATTGATCGATACACGTGTCAGAATAATATCTGTAAGCAGGATCGATATCTGGGGATATCCTGCAAATCTCATCCCAGATAACATTTTTTTCAACAGGTTGCCCCAGATGATAGGAAATCTGTTTGCATATCGTGTATTCTGGGGGTTCAATCCAGGTATTTGACCGGTCAAAAAATGCACGGACCGGGCATCGTGCAGCTGAAGAGACCTCTGATACAGGTATGAGCCGGCTATTCATCAGAACCGCATCCATGGAAAAAAACCGGCAGGAATCGATTCATTCCTTTACATTCACGGGATAAAAATCTTGAAGTCAATGGGGAGACTGCCCGTAGGATGGTCACCCGGGGCTTATACAAGGGAATCAGGTTGAGCGGGCGAGTATGTTTGGAGCGTGTAGCTCCATCATACCAAATCACCGTTTCACATCATCAGGTGTAATTCCGAGGTCAAAGAACTGGCGCCTGATCTCTTCAAGTCGCCCATTTTTCTCGGTAAGTGTCTCCTTCATATCCCTGACTACCGATGTGATCTCTTCATATTTCACCGGCTCAAGATTTTCGCTAATCGCGACATGCTCAAGAATGCGCAGAAGCCGTTTTTGCACATCAGTTGCCCGGCACAAAGTCCTGTATTCTTTGAGCATTTCAGGAGTGGCACCGCTCTCCCCTGCAATCTGCATATGAGTCTCTATTCGATCACGGCGCTGGAAAAACCGGTCTATTGCATCATACAAGGCCCGGCGGGTAATAGGTTTGTTAATATAGTCCTCGATAGAAAGCCCGAATTTTTGAGCTTCGTCAGGACTCAGGGGTTTTGCAGTCAGCATCATGACAGGAATAGATGCCATGGAAGGAGGACCGCCTTTTATCTGTTCCAATGTCTGCCACCCGTCCATCGGTTCCATCAGGATATCAAGGAGGATCATGTCTGGCCTTGAATTATTCAGGATTTTAAGCGCTCCTTCACCACTTGTGGCTGAAAGGACCGCATAACCCCCTTGTTCAAGCATATTAACAAAAATTTCAACAATCGATGGATTATCATCGACAACTAGGACCGTATACATCAGAATACCACTCCTGTTTCCTCTGTTGTTTCAATTCCGGGTAGTTCCCGGATAATTTTCCTAATCTGTCCCAGATTAATCCCCGGACTGGTCAGGATGCAGACATATTCATCGTAGTAGGGCGCGATAATGATATTACCCGCTGGGATCTGGAGTGTCACCTGGATAAACGGCCCCGTTCTCATAACGGATGATAGTCCTTTTGCACTGTTAATCAGGTCCTCGGCCACGTCAACAAGGTTTTCAGGATCGATATCTCCAATTGAAAGGACATTTAATCCGCGCCTGAATATGGTGACTGCAAGGACCCCCGGGAGGTTGATTATCTGCCCAAGGATTAGATCCCCTACATCCGTCTTCTTAGTATCCAGAAGTTTTCCGATGGTCCTGAGGGGTACATGCGGGAAAAGGGCGGGATCATCTTCATCTTCCTGTGATAATGTCAGGTTCCGGGATAATCCAAGATAAGGTATTGTATCTTTTGCAAATGCCGAATATTCGGATGAATCCGATTCATACACAGAAAAACCATCTTCTCCAGCTGACTTGTCCACAGGAGGACTGTTGTTATCAGAAGTTGTTACACTTGAGAGGGGGGGGATGGACGGATCCGATACATCATTTGTTACTTCTTTAGTCGGTTTTCCGAGGTTTGATTGACCAGAATCCCCATCCGCCGCAGAGGTCAGGCCAATGGCCAGGGTCATTTCCAGCGCAGTATATTTCCTAAGTTCAAACTGGATAAACGGCTGGCTCAGAAAATACTCATAGGCAGTGTGGCCCTTCAAAATATTTTGGCCATGCCTGAAATAATACGCGAGTGGTTTACCTTTATTTATCAGGATAAACCCACGACTTCCCTGGATTGTGACATGGATAAGGCCAGCGAACCGTGCAGTATGCGAGAGAATCCACTGAAGCGAGGCACGCATCTCTCCAATCGGTGTTCCTTCCGGCAGGTTTTTCATCATAATACCTGGGATAATCTCTCTCTGTTCTTTTTCAGGGCCATGTTAATCTGGGCTATATTCGTACTTGGTTTTGCGATCAATACGATGAATATATGGTCTTTTAATGGTGCTGACAAAAGGATATGATCACGGAATTCGATGAATACCATAGAAGGCGGTTCTTTTCCAAGTTTAGAAGCCATTGATTTTGACTCTTCTAGGACAAAGGATATCACTGCAGCGAGCTGGTCATCATCGAAATCTCCGGTTTTCTGGCTTTCAACAACCTCACCATTGTCCCGGATAATTGTCACTGACGAAACACCGTCAATAATAATAAATTTATTAAGGATATCTTCGAACATAACCGCTTTTCAATTATTGTGGTCTCTTCTTTTTATACGTATCATCGTCTCATCATGCCCCTGAAATAGTCAGATAACAATACCTGCGGGACTAAGGGGAGTTCCATGGGACCTTGACACCGGGCCTTAATCTGCATGACCCTGTGCTATGTACATTGAAATCAGCCCTCGCGGTTGTAGAAGGGGAATCCGGAATATATTGAATTTTGTTATTCAGTCCTCTTTATTACTGGTATCATCCTTTGCAAGGGTGTCAAGAATACGATAGGTGTTAATCAGTTTATTAAATGATACAACAAGTTCACCAATTTCATCATTTGACATTACCTCGATTTCTGATGTTTTTATTTCCCCCTGACTCATATTTTGTGCAATATTTGATAATTTGACAATCGGGTTCGTAATACTGCTGGCAAGGAAAAAACTCCACATAAGAACGATGACAAGAGTAACTATAGTCAGCAGAATGATTGTCGTCTGGAGCCCTAAACTTGCTGTTATGCTTGCTGTTCCTCCCATAGAAACGATTCCCAGAAGAAATATCGGGATAGTAGCGACAAATAGCATACTAATCATGAGTTTGAAGAAAATCGGAATTTGTATCCGGATCTCTTTTCGTTTTGCTTTTTCACTATCCTGAGCCATGATAAATACATCCCTCTTACCAGTATTAATCTTTTCAATGATGCATAATAATGTAAACCATTACCTTCACCCAATAACACGTTCGAATTTTTCGATATTTGAAAAAAACGGATCCGTCCTGATTACTTTTTCTGGGACTAATAACCCTGTATAAATTGTAAATTAAAATATTGACAGGTTAGGTTATATTGGGGACTTTTCCAGACCCCCGTAAATAATTTCCACGGAAAAAAGAATTTCCCCAAAATTACTGCATAAAGTCAGTACTGTTTTTATGAATTCAGAACATAGTATTTAGTATGACAAATCAGGAAATCTCCGTAAATATTCCACAGACACTTGACCCGGTCTATAGTAACATGATCCAGATAGCTTACAAGGAGGATGAATTCACCTTTGTCTTCCTTCACCAGTTACCCGGTGTTAACCAGGCAAGGGCCAAGGCTATTGTGAGTATTACACCAACCCATGCAAAGAACCTCCTCGCAGTGCTTGAGAAAACAATGGCAGATTTTGAATCAAAATTCGGGAAAATTGAGCCAAAGGGGGAGCGCCCATCGGTTGATAACGTAACTACAATCCGGGGTTACTCCTGATACAAGATTTTTTTAAATACATTCCGGCTTACCACTCTAAATGTTAATAAATGCAGAACTACTATAGATATAAGGTATTTTGCCGCCGTGGCTTAGGGGTATAGCGGCTGATTCGTAATCAGCAGGTCGAGGGTTCAAATCCCTCTGGCGGCTTCTTTGTAGAGGGTTGAAATCGGCAGCAGCTCTTTTTTTAATATTGAGAATTAACCTGACAAATACATGGTCCCCGACTTACCACACAGCCGGAAGCACCAATAATTTTGCAGTTTCATCACGTGAATAATTATATCACCGATTATTGAACCATGCGTGGGCGGACAGACCCGCTAATTACCGAACGCGATACCCTCATCATCCGTACCTGGGGAATTGGTATAGATCGGACTGCGTATAAAAAGGGAAGATCATCCCTAACCGGCATTCACCTGCGCCATGTTAATCCCGGAATGCTAGTACAATACCTCCACACCGGGATTATTTCCAATAAAATTACTCCTGCGAGCGTTTGCGTTCGCCATATAGCCCTTGTATATTCATTCTCGGATACTGCCGAAATTTCATAACCAGCGCCATTAACCCGACCGAATCTGGAACGAGTGGGGGATTAAGCATCTACGTTTCAACAGTACCGAACGAACAGGAAAAATGACATACAATATATCCAAGAGCGGGTATTTCCAGGCGATAACCCGGAACATCAAGAGGGGGTTATAGCTGTTATTATCACCCCGCTATGGACGATCTGAAAAAAAACACTCTGTTCCGACAGTAAACTACACTTCGGGTATTTTTTATTTCGCAATCCTTAATATCAGATGGAATCATCGTTCCTCTGGAGGTCATGACTTTCATGAAATATACAAATAAAATACTCGCCGGAATGCTGATTTTTATCGGAACAGCCATTTTTCTTTTTGGAATTATGATATCCGAAGCCCTTTATCCCGGATACCATGTAACACAGCTCATCAGCGATCTGGGTGTTGGTCCTATTGCATGGTTGTTCAATTCAATGATAGTTATTTTCGGCATATTTCTCATTATAAGCGCATACCTGCTCCTGAATGTTGGTATAAACAGGTATTTCACCGCATTCCTCGGACTGGCAGGGTTGGGAGCAGCCCTTATCGGCCTTATCCCGGAAACCGAGGGAATTCCACATGTAATTGCAGCAATAATGGTATTTTTGTTTGGTGGGCTTTGTGCGATTGCCGGGTACAACGTGTTCAGGGGCCCGTTTTCAATATTTTCACCGGTATTCGGCAGTATAACACTCCTCGCAACAATACTCCTCGCATCAAAAATTTATCTCGGACTGGGGATGGGGGGCATGGAACGGATAATTGCTTACCCTCTAATCATTTGGGGACTGGGCGCAGGTGCCTACCTGATGTCCCAAGGAAAATAACTATTTTTTAATCTGCCTAATATTCCATTCATTGTACCAGTCCTGTTCTCATCAGGCCAAAATTAGTATTACCAGGGATGTCAGTACGGAATTAATAATCGCTCCCGACAAAAAAAGATTTTCTTACCAAATTCTACTTGGTAACAAATATAAAATCATCATTCAATTCTTCAGGCAATATGCATTACCTGTTGAATGCTATCAAATCGGCCTGAATCTATTATCCCTTCAATTCT
>Ga0209668_10000445_pt1 | contig 16902 bp, 21 predicted proteins | sample FrelakmetPLP11PL_FD_187150 | JGI IMG/M metagenome (GOLD analysis project Ga0209668, IMG submission 187150) | Freshwater lake sediment microbial communities from the University of Notre Dame, USA, for methane emissions studies - PLP11 PL (SPAdes)... | ecosystem: Environmental > Aquatic >... | reverse complement strand
GATAATAATGATTATTATAATTTTAATAATTAAAATTTATTTAAATTCTTAACGCGAAAAGTAAATTTATTAATTAAATTTAATGAAATTAATAAAAATAACGAGAACAACATAATCACTAAAGCGGTAATAAAAGTATTTGCTCTAAAATTAATTCTCTAGGTAGACGCTCCATTTAATATAATAAAATAAAATAAAATAAAAAAAAATCAATTTTTTATTTTGGCGAAAATTGTTAAAAAGAGAGCCATTGTGTCGCATTAAATAATGAATTTTTTCTTTGTTTGTCAAGTTTTTAATTCTTTGATATAAGTTATAGCATCTGGTAATAAATAATGAAATTCTTCATTTTTATTAAATACTAAATGCCAATTATTTTTCTTAGGATTTAATGGCATTGTCACATAAGATGTAGTTTGTTTTGTTTTATATAATTCTTTAACTATACTATTAGATAATTTATAATTGTTTTTCAACATTTCTCTAAAGATTTTGGCTATAATATCATTATTTTCTATATCTATCCATTTATCTATTTGTTTTTTGATTTTCTCATAATCTGTTAGATTTTCTCTTGGTGATGTTTCATTTCCATTACAATCAAAATTTTTATGTATCATTCCAATAAAACATCCATTATAATTTATTTTATTTACATCTTGTAATTTTAATTCAGTTATTTCTTCTATTTCTTCTATTAATACTTGTTTGAATACTGATGATACACTTTTTTGACAATATAATTTATTTTTACTTGGAAAATTATTGGTCTTTACCCATATTAAGAAATCTTCTACTATTTCTATTCTTGCAACTTTATTTTTTGGATTATTTGTTATCGTAATAAAAGATTCTACATACTGTTTATATACTTGTTTATCAAAATAATTAGCCACTTTAATCATACTTTTCAATTCTATTCCACGAAAACCAGCAGATTTTGAAAAATAAATCCCTCTTTTTTGATCTGATAAACTTATATCATTTGTATATTCTAAGCTAGTTATATTACTTATATTTTTTGCCATTTCTTTTATAAATTCTGTACTCCAATTTCCTGTTTCCAATTTTATATGTGTACAATCTATTTTATCTGGGAATTTCTTCCTGTACCAATTATAAAAATCATCACATATTAAATTAGATGATACTTTTAATTGTGGTCCATATATAAAATTTTCATTTACATATTCTTGATATATATTTTTATTAATAATTACACGTGCTTTATTTGAATTTATTAATCTATTAGATCTATATCGTCCAATAAATTCACATAAATTTTCCACACTTTCGCTAATATTATAATGGTCATACATCATTATACAAAAATCAACAACTTGTTTCATTCTGTCATAATTTATAGTAAACCATTCTGGTTTTGATAGTTTAAATGGTTTTAATAATATTTTTACCATACTTTCTATTTTTTTTGCATCTTTTGTTTCATATGTAAATAAATACTCAAATTGTGGATTACTTGATTTATGGTTTTCTAATCTTGATAATATATCACTTGTATCTGTTCTATCATTGATTCCAATTTTATGTATGTTTTTTATTAATGGATTATGTCCAATATATAATGATGATACAATTTCTTTTTCTTTTAATTGTTCAATACATTTATCTTTCTCTATTAATAATTTCTCTTTTTCTTCTAATTCTTTTTTATTTTCTTCTAATAATTTTCTATTATTTTCTAAATTCTTTTCATATTCTCTTTTTTCTTCATTAATCATTTTATTATACATATTCTCTAATTTAACATAATATTTTCTTATATCTTTTGCTTTATCTGTTTTTACTAACATACAAAGACTCTTAAAAGTATCAATATTTAACATAATTTCTTCACGTGCTATTTGGCCTTTCTCCGAAGGGAGAAAGGTGGATTTATAGTCTTCTTCTGCTGTAAAATTATTCTCTAATGTTCTCTTCGCATTTCCCTTATTTGCAAAACCAATCATTTTATATACATTTTCTAAATTTATAGGATAATCATTAGTAGGATGATAATGTAAGTATACAAATAAATTTGCTATATACCATCTTTGTTCATCTTCTGTGAAATTCTTATTTAATTCATCAAGTATTTTTGACTTGAAATTTACTGATAATTCTGCATTTTGTACAAGTGCATTGAAATCAATTGGTGCTTTTATAATATCCATTTTATTTAATATTGATATTAAAAATTAATATTTTGAACGAAATTCAATTTTTTTTTTTATTTTCTTTCAAATGATTGTAAAATAATATCTTTTTCTTTTTCTGACAAGTTTTTAATTTTATCATTTAATCGTATCTGATGTTTAACAGTTTGATTTTCATTAATATATTTATTAAAATATCCTTCTGCATAATCTCTACTTTCTGATATTAATTTTCTACCTACACTTGTTACTATACTTCCTAATTCTTTTAAAATTAAATTACCTTGTCTTCTACCTAAAAATCCATATGTACTATTACGTTAATACCCCATTTTTCAATGTATTTTAAAATTAGGGACTAGACTATATCTTAAGAAAAACTTTAAAAGTTTTCCCTACCACCATTTAGTCGTTGAACCTTTTCCATAATCAGATTTAGCAATTATAGCTCTTATGATTTTAGGAACTTGGCTGCGGATTATCCAATCCTAAACATTTTTACTATTGGTTACGGCTATTAACCGTGGTCCTTTATAATATTTCTAAAATAAAGTAGTAGTTTAGGCTCTAAGGATGTCCCCGCAATTTGATGATATATAGCAAATACTTTTAATATTTACTGCCCCCGAATATCAAGGGAAATTTTTATCGCTAATTGAGTGTGATTGAGAATATCTGCTAATAATTTATTACCATCTTCTTCTGCTTTGGCCATTTGTCGTTTAACATTTTTTCTTTCAGCATATAATTCTTCTAATAATGCTGGTAAAACTCCTTTATTAATAATTGTACCATCTTCTTTTTTTGTAGGTAAAACAATTTTATATGAATAATGTACATCTTTCTTTTGAAATTTCTCTTCTGATGACCTTGTTTTCTTTATAGGGTCATGTATTCTACAATAAAATTTACCATCAACATCAAAAAATGCCTGTTTCCCACATACAAGACCTTTACTTTTTCCACTTTTACCAACTCCTTCGCATGTTTGTCTAAGTTTGTATTCTACTCTATCATTCCATTCCTGTAATTCATAATCCACGCCCGTCAAGTTGTCATACTGTTTATCCATTATAAATGTAGAATAACATAAATTCCTTGATATAATAATTGTCGGATATAAACTAGCATAGTCGAGTATGGCTATATTGTCGGTGTGTAGACCACTCGAGGCCGTTAAAACTGTTGCTCCAGTGAATGAATCATCGACAGGATCATCATTAGGAACAAGTCGTGTAATTAAATGTTCAGAATATTTATATTTATATTTGACGTTAAAGAATTCTTTAGTGAGTTCTATACCACAAAGTGCTATGAAATGATTTTCATCTATTACTTCTGATATTTTTGCTTTGAATACAAGTTTTTTAGTTTTAGAACCTTCTTGTTGTGAATTACCACAATTAATTTCTATATAATGATCTTCTCGTTCTATTTCTTCTTGTATAAAACTATGTGGGTCTTTTGTCTTTATTTCAAGTGAATAAGAATCTTCATTAAAATTAGTATGTGGTACAAGAAAATCCATTTGTCTTGCTTTACGTAAAATTTGTGAATAAACTTTAATAGTCTGTCCTCTTGTAGTTAAAAATCCAATCGGTACATATGTTACATTCGCTAATTGTATAATAGTAATTAATATTAATTGTTTATCAACTAATTTTTGTAATAATTCTGTATCAACAATACAATATTCAGCAATTTCCCTTATTAATTCTGGTGTTCCCTTTTCATAATGTCCAAAAATTTCTTTTGCTGATATATCATGTTTCCCTTCTTTTAATATCTCATTTGCTATATAATCTAATTTATAACTAGCATATTTCTTCATACCTCTTTTAAAATGAATTAAAAGATCGTAATTTAATCTTCCTGGTATATAAACTCTATTAAATTCACTGTCTCCATATGCACTAGAACTAAAAAATTCTTTTTTGATTTCTGCTTGTGTAAATTTTAATCTACTAAATTTTTGAAATAAATATCCTGTTTTGCTTTCTTTTTTAATATAATTGTCAGCTATAGCTGTTTTTAATAAATTATTAATTAACGCTCTTTCTGTAATATACATACAATCAAATGAATCACCATTATATGTATATAAAACATCTGGATCCATTTTATATATTGTATCAATCCATTTTTTTATTAATTCTTTTTCTGTCTCACATTCTTCAACTATTACATTTGGGTCATCTATCTTTGCACACTTTTTTAATGTTAATAAATGTTTGATAGTTGTAGTATTATCACCATAGTATTTATATGTAGTTGCTATCTGATATATAACATTTGGATAAGTAATTTGACCTGTGTTTTTGTCAATTACTTTCTTTTTTGGATCAGGAAATGTACCATCATAACTATATGTTTCTATATCCCAAGATGCTTGCAAAAATCTTGCTATTTCTTTTTTATCTCTTAATGAAATTATATTTTTCCTATCTATCGATACTTCTAATTGTGTATTTGCTTCAGACTCTGTTTTATTATATTTTCCTGCTGGTAATTTTACCCAACCAGCCATTAATATATCTTTGATATGACAATATCTCATAAATGGTTCAAAATTACTCTCATATAATTTATATTTGTATTCCGATTTATTTACATTATTTATTTTTATAGCATTTTTAAAAAGATATCTACTTCGCATTAGTGCTGCATAATTATTAAAAACTAATTGCACAAATCTATATGTTTTCCCATTTTGGAATCCATATAAATCCTTTTTTTCTACAATTCTTGATTTATATTGTCCATTTTCTTTTGCTAAAGGACTATGATATGCATTGTTCTTTACATGTTGTAAATAGTTTTCAATATATTGTAATAAATTAATTAAATTTAATCTCGTGAAATCATCTGGCACTTTTATATAGTAAAATGGATTAAATCCTGTGATTTTACACGTAATTGAGTCCCCTGTACTTGTAACACCAAAACATCTTATTGTATATGTATCTTTGTTTTTTGAATCTTCTTCTTCATTCTCTGTTTCATCTTCTTCTTCTGGATTGTACTCATCTTGACACCACCATTCTATTATTTGAAAATCTATATCTTTTTTATTTGTAAAATTTAGTTCTTTTTTTCTATAAAACTTGTCCATTTACTTTTTAATTTAAATTTTTAAATTCAATTTTTAAAATTTAGAACTTGGCGAAAATTGTTAAAAATACTGCAAGTTGGCGGCTCGTTTATTGTGTATTTTCTAGCATTTGGAAAATTTATTTTATTGTCTTTTAATTATAACAATAATAGTTATGAAACATATTACTAATGATATTGCACAAAAATTAGGCGATTATTTTAATATAAATTTTGATGTCATTGATTTTGATGAATGGAAAATTGGCCTCAAAATAGAATTAGAACATGGATCAAAAGTATCAAAATTAACTAATATCACTAAAAATAATTTAAAAATGACTGCAAAAATTGCAATTGCTCATCTTATTGAAGACCCTAGTTATTATAAATATCTCAAAAAACAAGAAGATAAACGCGATGCTTATTGGAAAAAACATACTAAACCAACCATTTTTAATTAATTTTATTTGTACAATTTTCAATTTTTTTTTATAATATACAATTATAAAAAATGTGTAGAAAACAAATTTGTAGTATTTGTAGAAAAATATCGTGGGTCGGATGTGGAAATCATGTCGATTTAATTCTTAAAGATGTTCCTATACAAAATAGATGCAAATGTCCTAAACATTAATGCCAATGATCTATCTTGAAAATTTCAATTGTGGTGTTGTATAATTCATAAAGTATATATATATCATTTCTTACAATATCATAGTCATTGTTATCATATGCTATTGTCATGAATAAATATTTTTCTCTTTCATCTTTACTATATGGGAATTTGTTATATGTTTTATATATGTCATATATATAATTATCTACATCATTCCAATAATTAAGATCTTTTTCTATTTGTGTTTCATCTTTTCTATTATAATCTATATTAGTATATATGTTAAAAGATATTATAGACATTTCATTATTAAAATATTCTTCTCCATTTATAATCTTATTAAAATTAATTAAACCATATATTTTTTCATCTAATATAGATTCTGAATATATAATTTTATTTGGATTATATATTTTAATTGTATAGTATAACATTAAGACAACATTTAATTATTTTATTTTCAATTTTTTAAAATCACAAATCTACCATGACAATCTATTTGTGGATTATATCTTTCAAACCATATATTTACTTTTGTTGGTATATCTGTATCTGTATCTGCATATGTATCTTCATTATATGTATAATTGTATCTGATATAATATCCTATACTTAGAAAATATTTATTTAATCTATTAAATTGTTCAATTGTTATATTGTCTTGTGTTATATCATCACCATATAATTTCTTTGCACCCATAATTAATACATTCATTAATATCGGTAATAATCGATGCTTCTTTTGATGTTTTAATATTAGTAAATCATAACTACATGGTGATTTTGGCTCATCTATAAAAACACTATTAATAATTTCATCAATTGATATTATATTAATATCCATATAATATATTAATATAATAATTTTCTATAAATACAAGTTTATTAAATCAAGTATATATTTTTCCTATTTTAAATATTAGACGACTAAGTAACCGATTTTAGCTACTGCATTTAATGGAGCAGTGTCATGATGATTTTGAATAACAAAAGTACAACTACCTTGTGTGATTCCAGTGACATGCACATTGGGTAGTCCATTTCCAGAATAACTGACCAAATTAGCTAAAACGACACTGTCTGCACTAATATCAGATGAACTTACGACTACACTGGTACTTCCGCTAGTTGGTGTCGTTAAACTAATGGTAGTCAATACACCTGATGGGCTAGATAATGTGCATCCAGCTGTTGAAAATAATTGTGTGACAGTCGATTTTGTGACTGTAATTTCATCGGTAATAACTTTACTAAATGATTGCGTTGTTTGTTTTTTCTGTGGCATGTTGTTGTTATACATTAAGAAAATAAAATTTTTTTACTTAAATTTAAATTTAATTCAAATTATAAATCAGATTCATAGTCTGTATCTAAATCATTTATAAGACATTTTGTTTCAATTTGTTTCAACTTTTTAATAGTCTTTTCCTCTCTCTTTTTCTCTATTTCATTTAAATACATTTTATTTATTGTTCTTTTCTTATTGTTTGTATCGCTATGAATAAATTCACTTTTTAACTTTGGATTATTTAAAAACTTTTCAAAATTATTTATAAATATCTTTAAATAATCAAGTACTTCTGTAATATATTCATCATTTCTATATATATCTGTAATCTTTATTTTATTGTTGTATTTTTCAACTAATTTTGCCTTGTTATAACTTAGTAAATACATGTATATTTGAATTTGTGTCTTTTCATAATCACGTAATATATTGAAAAATCCATTTGTTCTATTTTTGACTTCTACTATATAATTATCTTCTTGTACTTCACACTTATATATACCGTCCATTTTACCTCCTATATACCAATTATATTTATCTGTCGTATAAAATAAATTTTTATGAAAAACTTGTGATGTATCTAATTTGACTTGGAATTTCTTTTCATATAAATCTATTGCAGAATCTTCTTTGATTGTTCCATGGGTTTTATTAATAAATGATTCCATTTCACGTTGTACAAACTTTCTCTTTTCTTCTGGTATCTGATTGATAATTTCATTCGCTTTTTCTCGTTTTTCTTCTGTTTCTATATTTTTTGACTCTATTATATTTAATAATTCACTTCCTACCACTTTTTCTAATCTTTGTTTCTGTGTTAAATGAATATTGTCAAACTCATCTTGTAATTTATTAATGTCTTTATTTATACTTTCTTCTTCTTTTAATACTTTATTTAGTATTGTTGTATATTGTCTATTCGTTATTTTTTTAGTATCTAATTCTTCTTGTAATTGTGTTTTCTTGTTTTTTAAATTAGTTAATATTGTTTCTTTCCCATTCTGTTCATTTTTGATACTATTTAATATTAATTCATATTCTGGATCTATCTTTTTCCATATACGTTCCATTGGTGTTACAAAATCATATATATTTTGTCCAATATACGCTGCAAGATCACTTGTAAAAATAAATACGTTTTTTTTTACACTTGTCATTTACTTATTATATACATTTATTTAAATTCAATTTTTTTCACTTTATTAAATAATTGTATTCTTGTTCAGATAAATTATATAATTCTTTGAATTTTTTACAACCTACAAAATTATGTATCAAATGATATAATGCAACACTTGATATACTATATTCTCTCATTATTTCTTCTATATTATCTATATCTGATATTTGTATTTTAGGAATACTATATAAATTACATTCATTTGGATTTTTATATCTAAATAATTGTGTAAATAAATATTTTATATTATCCATTTTTTTATCAATGTTTATTTTCATCTTATCAATTATTTCTTCATTAATACAGTAATTACATTTACACTTGTTAACTTCTTTACAATTCATTTACAATTTTGAAAAATAAATTTTTAAAATCAATTTTTTTTTGTATATTCTGTTAACTATAAACGATGAAATATTTCTGATACAGTATAATACTTTTTCCATTCTTTCCAATTTCTTATACAAATTTCTTTATTTTTTATATAATCATTTTCCACTTCTTTGTTTAGATTATTTAAAAATATAGTGAGTTTTTTATCATAAAACTCTGGGAAAATTTTATTATTAAATTCGTCTTGTGATGCGTCTATATTTTTACGTATTGTATATAATATCCTTTCTCTGAAGAATTAAAGTCTGAATGTAACTATTTGTACTATTAACTGGCATATTAGCATATGTTTTTAGTATAGCAAGTTCTTTTTTAGATATAGGTGGGGTATATGCTTCTATTTCAATTATATCATTGTTATTATAATATCTACTTATATATTCGTTTTGATTATGTTCTCCTACTATTTTGAAATCATATTTTTTTGTATAATAATCAATTGGACAATACATATCTGTTATAATAGGTGTTATTCTATTTTTATATCCGTCTTTTCTTCTGTTTGTTTATATATTACATCTATTAGTCTATCTATAATAAGATCATCCATTTCTTTTTCTGAATCATGTACACCAATTATTTTATATATTAGATTAAGAAATCTATAACATGTTTCTTTTACTTTTAATAATTGTTTCATATATATATCTTCTTCTTCTTTTTCTTTTTTAAATTTATCAAGTAGTTCACTATCACTGCTATTATCACTGTCACTATTATTGTTTTCTCTTTTACTTTTACTTTTTTGTTTTTTACTTTTTTTCTTACTTTTCTTACTATTTTCTGTGTTTTCTGTATTTTCTGTATTTTCTGTGTTTTCTGTATTTTCTGTGTTTTCTGTATTTTCTGTGTTTTCTGTATTTTCTGTGTTTTCTGTATTTTCTGTATTTTCTGTTTGAAGTTCTTTTATTCTTTTTTTAATCTCTGATAAATGTTTTTTACATATTGTAAAAAAATTCTGAGCTAAATCAATTGCATAATCATGTCCTTTATTACGATATTGTTCTTCTACACATTCAAATTTATATTCTTTTCTTAATTGATAACATTGTTTAGATTCGTAATATAATCTTTCTAATTTTTGAATATATTCATTTAATTCTTCCATTGTCATATCCTTAATATTATCTATTTTACATGTTAGATTGCTATAAACTACTTTACAATGTTTTTTATATTTGAAATATTTTGCATAACAATTGTTATCCATATATAATTATACAAATAAAAAAAATTATTTATTTTTTAAAAAATCCCTTGAATAAACTTTTTAATGAACATTCTTTATTAACTTTAATCTCATTTCTTAAAGGAGATGGAATTTTTACATATGGCTGTTTTGAGTAAAATGTTGTATTTATTGTTTGACTTATTATTTGTTGTTTTGTCTTTTCTATTTCATAATCTATTAATGTTAATGTATCCATAACTTAATTCTATTTAATAAAAAAAATTTTTTAATTTTCAATATTTAAAATATATTATTACTTGTTTTTTTTGGAGTTTGCATATCTTTTTTATATAAATATATCCCATTATATCCATTATAATATATATATATCATCTCCTGTTTAAGTGATTTTAATACTGATAATAACATAGACTGATTTATTCCATATATTGAATAATATATATGATTCTTTCTAATCATTGTAAAATTATTATGTAATATATTATCATATAATGTAATATATATATTTTCATCATCATTGTTTATTTTTTTTATAATTTTCTTTATTTCATTATTAATTTTCTTTTTCGATATATAATTAAAACTTTTATTTATTTGTATCAGATTTGTTAATGTGTCGAAATTATTTACTTGTTCAATTATATTTTCAAAAATTTCAATTGGAAATATCATTTTAATAAGTTAATATCTAAACTTTTTCATCATGTCACCATTTCATTTTTTTTCAATTTTATTTTAATAAATTTTATTGTAAATTAAATTCTTTTATTGTTAATCTACAATTTATTCCTATACTCCCATCTTTACATATAGGTTTCCATAACCAATTGTGAAATTATTATTCTCGCAGCATTATCTTTTATTAATCGTTTTCGTATTTGTTTATGTTTATTAAATTTATTCATTGATAATATATACCAATCCCATTTTTTATCTAAATTTTCTTTTATAAATTCAACTGTTATATTAGGATTTTCTGATAAACAACGCCAATCCCATGATAAATTAGGGTTTTCTTTTATGTCTTTAATTATTATATTATGATTTGCTGATAATCCACTCCAATCCCATGGTAAATCTAGATTTTCTTTAATGTCTTTAATTGTTATATTAAGATTTCCTGATAACTCAGACCAATCCCATGGTAATTTTCTATTTTCTTTAATATTCTTAAATGTTATATTTGGATTTTGTGATATATATTTCCAATTCCATGGTAAATCTAGATTTTCTTTAATGTCTTTAATTGTTATATTAGAATTTTTTGATAAAGTTTTCCAATTCCAATCTTTATTTAGATATTTTTTTACATATTGAATTGTTATATTTGGATTTTGTGATAACATATTATAATTCCAAGATTTATCTGGAAATTCTTTTAATAAATTTATTAATTGATTTTCTTGTGAATTTTCTAAATACATTTTTATTAAGTTTTAATAAGTTATTTTTCAATTTTTAAAATATTTAAAATATTTAAAATGTCAGATTTTTATTTGGCTTTTGAACAAATAAAAGAAAAACGATTACAATTTGATCCATTTATTGAACAATTGAAATATAACTTGAATAAAGAATTAAAATATAAATTTAGTAAAATTCCAATCCCTGGATATAAAAAATGCGATCTTCCTTGTTGTACTTTTTCTCGTCGAGCCTCTGGTTTAGTATGTCCTAATGAAAAACTATATGAAAAAAAACAAATAAAACCAAGTTATATCTCTAATATCTCTAATCTTCAATTTTAAAATCACTTGGTTTAAATGGTTTTGCTCCATAACTTTCTATATATACATTAATATACTCTATTAAATTCATTAATTTATCAGAATCTTCTTTTAATATTACTTTAAAAAACCCAAGGATAGTCTTTGATAATTGATCTAAATAACACTTTCTATTATATTTTAAATTATGTTTTCTAGCATACTCTGGATCTTCTCCTAATTCTGATTTTGCTTGTTTTGGATCACCAGTCTCTATAAATATATATTGTACTCTGTCCCCTGTTTGAACTTGTTCTTTACGTTCTTTCAATTTCTCAGCTAATTGTACGTGAACTGGTTTTGTTTTATAACTTGCTGCCAACATTGCTGATAAAACAAGGTCATCTATATTTATTTCATATTTGTCAATTTTTTGAACATAATTCTTGAATATTTCAATACTTTTATCAATCGCATCATCTGAACCTAATTCTAACATTATATCAATGATTTCTTGATAACAATTTTTTACCATTTTACAAAAATCTCTTCTAGTAAGTGCTATACCTTTTGCATCAATACATTTTAACTTGAATGGGTCTTTCATATTCTCATATTTTTTAGCTATATATCTCTTTTTCGTTAATAATATAAATGGTTGAAAAACCTTCTCGAATTCAAGACAGATTGGATTTCTGTTAAATAATTCGTGTGTGATTTTGTTACCACATAATTCTGCTAATTTAAATGTATCTATTCTATTTTGTCTAAAATCATCTCTGTTGAATTTGTATTTTAAGAAAATACTATCGGTATTTTTAGTTATTATATCACCAATACCCGCTTGATACCTTCCAATATCAGTTTCAAGGTCGTATACATAATCAGCTGTTGATTCTAGTAATTCTATTTTTTTTATGGCATTTGTGATTTTTCGTTGTTTCTTTTTAGTTATAGTTAAACGTGTTATGTTTTTTTTATCTGTTCTTGTATTAAGAGATACATTATATCCTAATTTTTTCATTAAATAATATAATCCAGTAGAACCAATCGATCCTTTATTATCAAATCTTGTACAACCTATTTGTTCTTTATCTTTTCTACATCCATCTGCTGCCCAATAACCATCAAAAAAAGATTGTATAATTTCATTATTACTATTCAATATAATTGTTGGTATTTTTTTATATTTATCATCATCATAAAATATGGGTCTGTACTCCTCTACAAATGCTTTAGGGTTATTTACTGATAATTTATATACACCAGATGAATCTAATGTATCATAAATTATAATTTTATTATTTGGATATTCTTTCTTCATTAATATTTTTAAATTTTCAAGAACTGTTATATCAGCATTATTAAGAGCAAATGAATATTTTAACCCAGATGGACAATTATATTTTCCAGTTGATCCATCACCGAAAAAGAATCCATATATAAAAGCTCGTTCTTTTGAAATAGAATTTATAATTGAATTAAATGTATTAGGATAACTATTTAATAATTTTGTGCCTATACAACATTCTGATGGTTTTAAAATTTCTTTTACTTCATTTAATAAAGAATGATCTTCTGTAACTTCTACACAACCAGTATGTGTTAAGATTTTATATATTTTTTTATTACATTTATGTCTAATAACTTTTTTAATATTAACCCAACCAATATCAGTCCAGGTTTGGAAATGTGTAGTCGAATACTCTTTTTCTAATCTAATTGTTGTATCAAACATTTTGAATTCAGAATATTTTATAATTTTATTTTTATCAAATATACTTTGAATTGTTTCTATATGAATTAAATTTGTTAGTGGATCTCTAAGTAATAACCCTGTTGACCCTATACAACTATCCCCATATACCGTTTCTATAGTTATGTTTAGTGGGATTTGTGGATCTTCAATATAACTTTCATCAGATTTTGATAATGTATATTCTTTTGTATTAAAATTAAATACTATATCTATTTTATTATCAGGATATTTTTCACGTAATAGTGAATAACATATTTCTGCATTATTAATATTATTAACTGTGTATTTTTGACTCATTCTGTTAATTAATAAAAAACTTTTTTAAAATTCAATTTTTTTAATGTAGATTTTTGACCATATTATATACTTTAATTTTTTTAGAACCTGGTATCATAGTTTCAGTAGTTACTTTGAAACCATTTTTCTCATACCATTTTTTTAAATTTATTTCACCTAATGCTGCTAATACTATATATTTAATTTTTTCAGCTTTGGCTTTTTCTTCTATGATTTTTAATATTAAACTACCATCTTTATTATTCTTACTGTTATTTTTACTATTACATAATACTTGGATATAAATTGATGGAATACCATTTTCATCTTCATAATTATATTTAGCAATAACAAATGAATGAATAGTTTCTTTTAATTTCTTATTGTAGTTTCGAATACCAGTTAAAGCTCTAAGAGATTTTCGTACATATCCAAAATCAAAAGTAGAAAATGCATTAGTTATTACAGTTGCATCTATTTCATTTCTACAAACATCTTCGCATTGGTGTATTATATAAGATTTTATATTTGCAAGTAATGGATGTTTTTTATCAAAATATATTAGGTCATTTTTGCTATTCATTTGATATTATTTATTAAATAAAAAAATTTCAATTTTGATTTTTATATTAATTTCTTTTTATCGATTTTATTTTATCGATTTTTTTTTATATACTTAATATAATGGATATTGATACATTTTTTGAAATTATTTATAATTCTGATATAAAAACAATTGAAGCATTATGTAAAACAAATAAACAAGCGAATTCATTATGTAGAAAATATAAAAATCACATTATAAAGACAATTTTAAAAAAGAATGATTATAGGATTTTTCCAGAACATATAAATCTAAAAATAGCTTTTAAAGATATATATGATATAAATAACAGTGATTTAAGTCCTAGTAAGAAAAAATTTAATATTCTTATTAGAAATGGTAATTTAGAAGCTGCTCAATTAATGATGTATAATATGGCAGAATAATTAATGCCAAACTTTTTAATTTTTATTGTAATTGATGTGATAATGACAATAATAAAATGAATTATTTAATGTTTCTTTGATTTAGTAACTCTCTTTTTTAATTTCTTAATTGATCTCCTTTTTGATTTAATTTTCTTGCTGAGTTTCTTGACTGATCTTCTCTTATTCTTGGTAACACCACTCTTTTTAATAGATTTTCTAACAGATTTAATTCTCTTTACTAATTTTCTAAGAGATTTCTTTGCGGATCTCAATTTTCTTGAAAGCATTTTTGGTGTAGCTCTACGTCTTGGTGACTTGACTTTTGATCTCATTGTTATAAAATATAACAATAAAAAAATTTTTCATAATTAACATTTTTATTTGAACGCAAAAATGCGTTTAATTATATTCCTTTTCATATAAGATGTGATAGTCATTATAAAAATTAAATAATATACTATTCTTGAATTTTTCATATACTACATTTATAATAAATCCACAATAATCAATAACATTACTTATAATATTTTTATTTATTAAATTGTATTTTTTAATGCATCCTTCATTGTATCCGTATCCTTCATTGTATCCATATCCTTCATTTTCATTCAAAAATGCATAGCTATCATTTATATTAATAATCAAATCATCACATGTATTATACTCTATTTCATTTAATGATTGTAATAACATTTATATTATATATATTATATATATTATAATAAAAATTTATTCAATTCTTAAACATACTTTTGTTTTGTAAATATTATAAGATAGATATAAATAATAACTTCCAAAGATAATATTTCTATTATCATTAAAGAAATTATATAGCCATTCTGGTAATTTACTTTTAAGAACTTCGATTAAAAACACAAATGCAACAAACAAGTGAATAATAATTTCAAAATGACAATAATTAAACTTCATCATCTTTATTATTATAATTTTAAAAAAATTTTTTTAATATATTATTATAAACAATATGAATAATCTAAAAAGTTCTGATATTGATATTTTTTCTTCACGAGTAGCTATTAAAGTTATCTTATTTATATGTATGATTTTAATTATTACTTGTTGTTTATCATCGCTTTTAGGTACAATGACACAGCAAACTTCAAATTGTAATTGTGATCTCCAAGAAAATTTTAGTAATGATGACTTGTATTCATTTAATCAAGTTCCATATGCTGATTATCAAACTATTCAACTACAAAGTGATAATTCTTTACTTGGTGGTATTGGTAAAAGATATGTTTATGTTGATAAAGATGGTATTTCACAATATAAATTAGAATTATATCTCTCATTATATAGTATAAATGGTAATCCGTTTGATAGTAATAATAATACACAACAACAATATAATGTTTATCTTATTAAGGATGATAAGAAAAAATTATTAGGTCAATTATATAAAGATGGCGATCAAACTCATAAATTTAAATATGTATCTGATAAAGTAAAAGAATTAATTGAATATGATAGGATTGTAGTTACATATGTATTAAATGGTAAAGAACAAGATGTTGTTGCTGGTCAATTTAATGTTGGAACATGGTAAAAATAATTAAAAAAATCTTTTTTATTGCTATATATTATATGAATTTACCAATAAAAAAAGATACTATTTTTGTTAGTTTGGCAAGTTATAGAGATTCAGAATGTAGTTTGACTCTTGATAATTTATTTTCCATGGCTAAATTTCCACACAATATATTTGTTGGAATATGTCAACAAAATGATTCTAATGATCCAGAATGCATAAATGACAAATACTTGAACAATCCAAATATTAGAATTATTCGTTTACCACATACTGCAGCAAAGGGACCAACTTATGCTCGTTTTCTGTGCAGTACATTATGGGATAGAGAAGAATATTTCTTTCAAATAGATAGTCACTTACTTTTTGTTAAAAACTGGGATACTCTTGCTATAGATATGATAAAACGTATAAAACAATCTGATCTTTCGCAAAAACCTATTTTATCACATTATACAAAGGATACATCAGAATATAGAAATTATAATCAAGATAATCCTGAACATAGATTTAATGTACCTGCAATTTGTAAAAGCTTTTTTAATGACCGTGGAATCAGAGACAATAAATACTAAAAATCAATTTTTTCGTATCCCTTATACGCCTAGTTGAAACTTGTAAATCATGGAAATAATGTGCTTTTCATCATTCTCATTACAAGTCTTGCATATATAGAAAGCTCATTAAATGAAAGCTTACTTTCTACAAAGGGTCTAGGACCC
>Ga0209668_10000444_pt1 | contig 16910 bp, 16 predicted proteins | sample FrelakmetPLP11PL_FD_187150 | JGI IMG/M metagenome (GOLD analysis project Ga0209668, IMG submission 187150) | Freshwater lake sediment microbial communities from the University of Notre Dame, USA, for methane emissions studies - PLP11 PL (SPAdes)... | ecosystem: Environmental > Aquatic >... | reverse complement strand
TCTATGGGAGATCACCTGGAGACTACTCCTGTCAGACTCCCGCAGTACCTGCAAATGCAGGCTTCGCATTGAACGTCACTATCCAGGGGCTTTTACCCGACACACAATACTATTACCGTGTCTGTTACAAGGAGCCAGGTAGTACCGGATACCTGTCCGGTGCGGAACACACGTTCCACACACAGAGATCTCCGGGTAGCACCTTCACGTTTGGGATACAGGCAGACTCACACCCGGAGCGCGAAAAGCAGATGTTTAACTCAGCCCTGTATGACCAGACAATGGACAACGTGGCAGAAGATCATCCAGATTTCTACATAACCCTGGGTGATGATTTCAGTATCGACAACCTGATCGAAAAGGACCAGCTTAGCCAGGCGTCAGTGGACTTGGTGTATCTCAACCAGAGAAATTACCTGGGACGTGTCGGAAGCGATTCACCGGTATTTCTTGTAAACGGCAACCATGAGGAGGCCGCCCGGTACCTGCTGGACGGGACACCGGATAATGCCGCTGTATATGCAGTGACCTCCCGCATGAAGTTTTTCCCGCAGCCTGTGCCTGACGGGTTCTATACCGGTGACAGCGAGGCCGTGGAATATGTAGGACTTCCCGGGGACTACTATGCATGGACATGGGGTGACGCCCTCTTCGTGGTGATCGACCCGTACTGGCATACCCCTGGTATCGTGGACCATGTCCCGGGTGAGGATACTACCATAAAACGTGATATGTGGGAGACCACCCTTGGCGATGCCCAGTACCAGTGGTTCAAAAAGACACTTGAAGAGAGCAAAGCCCCATATAAATTCGTCTTTGCCCACCATGTCCAGGGCACGGGACGTGGTGGCATAGAGAATGCCGGCCAGTACGAATGGGGTGGAAATAGCCAGAAGGGTGGCTGGGAGTTTGATACAAAGCGACCTGGCTGGGAATTACCAGTCCACCAGCTGATGGCAGAAAACGGTGTCACGGCATTCTTCCAGGGGCATGACCATCTCTTTGCACGGCAGGAACTTGATGGTGTCACCTACCAGGAAGTGCCGCTCCCTGCCGATCCGACTTACAGCATGTTTAATGCGAACGCCTACAGGTCAGGCACAAAACTGCCCAATTCCGGCTATCTCCGGGTAACCGTTTCCCCCGGGAACGCAACCGTTGATTACGTGAAATCGTACCTCCCCGGGAAGGAGACGGCATCGGAGAAAAACGACATGGTGGCGTATTCGTACACGCTTGCCCCGCGATAATTAAAAAAGGACTTACCGCTATGATCCAAAAAAAATCCCTCATTATCCCCTTCATGGTGCTGATAATCGCACTCGTCATCACGGCCGGATGTACCAGCCAGCCGGAAAAGGGGCTTACGAAGAACTTGGGTGACACGCAACCCCCGGTTGCCGCACCAGACCAGACCCCCCGCAATGTTGCGGGGCCTGCCTCATCAGCTGCTGCCGGTAATGCCCCGGATGGTATTGCGACACCACTGCTTGGCCGCCCCACCGATAAATCTGTCAATGTGAATGTGGTACCTGCGGAAAACCTCGAAATATTCCTGGAATACCGGGAACGCAACAGTACCTCGCCCCTCAAAACTCCTGCTGTCGTTGCGAAGGCCGGGATGCCGCAGAACATCGTAATTTCCGGTCTTGCACCTGATACCGGTTACATCTACCAGCTGTGCTATCGCAGTCCTGGTGATACTGCGGTCCAATGCAGCCCTGAATATTCCTTCTATACCCAGAGGGGCCCCGGCTCTTCGTTTGTCTTCGATGTCCAGGCAGATTCTCACCTCGATGAACGTGCCAGCGGAGACCTTTACCGGAGTACCCTCTCAAACGAACTGGCAGATAACCCTGATTTCTTAATCGACCTCGGTGACACGTTTATGACGGACAAACTGCCCGTAAAGAACAAGCAGACGTACTTAAACCAGTACCTCATGCAACGCTCTTATATCGACATCATCGGCCACTCGGTACCGCTCTTTCTCGTACCCGGTAACCATGACGGGGAAGCTGGGTACGCACTGGACGGAACCGGCAACAATATTGCAGTCCAGTCCCTCCAGTTCCGGAAACAATATTTCCCCAACCCGGAACCTGACGGCTTCTATAGCGGCAATTCAGTGAATGAAAAGTTTACAGGGCTAAGGCAGGACTATTATGCCTGGGAGTGGGGTGATGCACTCTTTGTTGTCCTTGATCCCTACTGGTATACGACGACAAAGCCCGGGGAAAAAACCGACGGGTGGGGCTGGACTCTGGGAGAGGCCCAGTACCAGTGGCTGAAACAGTCACTGGAGAAAAGTCCGGCAACGTACAAGTTTGTCTTTGCCCACCATCTTGTCGGTGGTGATCCGCAGGGCAGAGGTGGAACTGAATTTGCATCCCTGTACGAATGGGGTGGGAATAACCTGGATGGGAGCTATGGATTTGACCAGCACCGCCCTGGCTGGGGAATGCCAATACACCAGCTGCTTGTTGACAACAACGTCACCGCCTTCTTCCACGGTCACGACCACTTCTTTGCAAAGCAGGAACTCGATGGCATCACCTACCTGGAAGTCCCCCAGCCGGCGACATCCAGTTCTCCAAAGGACCGTCCCGGTGCTGAATACGGGTATACCAGTGGAGAGATGCTTGGGAGTCCCGGGCACCTCCGGATCACTGTATCACCAGGATCAGCCCTGGTTGAGTACATCTGGTCTGGGCTTCCCCCTGATACTAAAAGCGGTGTAAAAAACGGGGCGGTAGCGTATTCCTATACGCTCCCCTTTAAGGGGGCAACATAAGGAGAAATTATAGAATGGAGAGAAAGAAAATCGTCCTGATCATTCTTATTTCAGTGATTGTCGTGGTAATTGCCAGTTCCATCATCCCTCTCGTGGTTAAAATACGCGAACCCGGCCCAGGGGAAAATCCGGTGCGGCCACCGCAGGCAGACAACGTTCAGCAGCCCGCCCGCCAACCTTCACAACCCCAGGGGCCGGATGAAAACGAGAATCTCAAGACTTTGATATCATTCATCAATATCGGCCTGATAATTCCCCTGTTTGCCATCTATGCCGGAATATACCGGAGGATGCGCAGCTCCTTTACGCTCGGTCTGATGGCGGTAATCTTTGCTCTCGGTATGTACGCGGTCACGTCCAACCCGCTGATCGTAAGTCTCCTCGGTGGAAAAATGGGTTATATCGGGCTCTTCGAGATTATTCCTGACCTCTGTACAACGATAGCACTGGTAATCCTTGTGAAGATCAGCCTGGAATAGCCGGGTAATCTGGGAACAATACGGTGGATAACCCGGTCCCCGTACCACAACCGACAAGGCAACCCTCAGCCGGAACCGTCATGAATACACCCTGTTCTTTTAAAAATTTCCAGTAGCAGAACCATCAGGACCCGATAGCCTTCCAAAATCACTACCAAACCTCCGTGTAGATACAAAGTCAGACACGATTTTGCTACTCTTTTCTGAATAGCACAATTCTGTTGGTATTCGTACCGGAATTATTATTCCCGATTCCCCAGATATTTGATGTCTTGGTAAAATCCTGCTGGTTTATCAGGATGCATTCACACCGGAACCCGGCTGAAATACCGGCAGGGATGACGTGTTCATCGAGCCGGACTGTCCCGTTTTTTACTTCCCCCACCTCAAAAGCGACATATCCTCCATGGCGGGTTATCCGGAACAGCTCAATGAACACACCCGTAATCATGGCCACCCAGACATCGAGGGAAGGGGTCATCGTTATCTTTTTTCCGATTGCGATATCGTCGATTGCATTAAACCAGCACCTGAGCCAGTTGTCTTTTGAGTACTGGACGATGTTGAGAAACGGGGGTGATGTAACAGTCAGCTGGACTGAATTCTCCCGTATCTCCGGTGTCGATGCAGCACCACCGGTAAGAAAAATGCCAGACTCCCCTGCTTTGCGGAGCCTTTCCCGCTCTTTTATGGTGAGGTTCCGGGTAAGCGTCCTCGTCTTTTTCACAATGATTTCGTGAGTATCGCGGTATGGTGGTACCTGCTGCCGCTTGATATTGATTTTTACCTGGGAACCGGGAGATACTGCCTGGTTTGGCGGGAGCGTGTAAACCGAAAAGAAACCACTTGAATGCCCGGTGAGGCGGTTCGTTGCCACCATTCTGATCCACGCATTGACTTCGTCTTCATCACCCGGTCCCATGTGTTCCGCGAGGAATTCACGGAGTGCAAGGATCTCCTTCTCGGTCGCTGGATGATAAAACATTGAAAGGTCTATCCCGGGTGCCGGTCCATGGTCACAGGGAACAAGTGAAAGGCGGTCGCTGACTGCCCCCAGGGACGGGACAAAAAAGCGCGGTTTTGTCAGGAGGACTGATAGCGGGTTAATGTCATTCTGCACGACCTGGCGGCCGCGAAGCCCGGCCTCGATGACGGTCGTCCCCCTCCCGCCAAAGGGGTCATAAATCAGGTCTCCTTCCTCCGAAAACCGTTCAATAAAGAAATCTGCAAGTTGTGGCTTGAAACAGGCACGGTATGATATCTCATGGATGGAAGAGGCTTTTCTCTGTGCTGAAGTCCATAACTCCGCGGAATATCGTGGGACAGTTTCATTACCAATCTGGACCGTATCAGAGATTACCTCTCCAGGCAGCTGGTCCTGTATCCCGTTGGAAAGACCTTTAGTTCCTTTCCGGCCGGAAACCCCCTCACAACCGGTTATCGTTGCCTGGCAGGAAATGATTTGCTCATTTTTTGATTGACGAGGCATCTCCTGTGTGTATTTGTCAGCCCGGTCAAAATATTCTCTGTTCTGCTCCAGAAGCTAGTGAGGATCATCCATTAATCCTGCAGGATCATAAAAATAAGAATGCATGAAGTGCTCAGGAAGGTGGTCCACCTCCTCATCGGGCTCAGCATCGCGATAGCCATCCCGCTGGTTGATATGCAACTGGTCCTTATGGCATTTGTACTAGCCATTTTTATCGGTTTTATCCTGTCGGATGCAATATCGAAGGGGTATAAACTACTCCTGGTATCACGCGTGGTCCGGCTGCTCGAGAGAGAGGATGTGATGCCTGGGAAAGGAACGCTGTATTTTGCAATCGGTGTCTTTTTCGTCCTGTTCTTTTTCCCCCTTCAGGTCGTCATCCCGGCAATAATCTGTCTGGCCGTTCTTGATGGTGTGGCCACGCTTGTCGGGATTCACTATGGGCACCATAAGATCTGGAAATCCAAGTCCCTGGAAGGGACGCTTGCAGGGATAGGTACCACTGTTGTGGCCCTGCTCGTGCTCACTACCCTCACGCTCCCATTGGCGGCAGCTGCTGCGATAACAGCAGGAATTGTGGAGCTCCTGTCACCAGTTGATGATAACCTTACGATCCCGTTGAGCGTTTGTATTATCCTGTCCCTGTTATTCCTTGTATAAACGGGACTTGATATGCGCATGGTGCAACTACACCACGGTATTTCCGGATATTGCGGGATAATAGGCCAAATTTTTTTAAAAAAAGAACTTATTTACAAGGGCTTTCCTTTTCCTTGTAACCCTTAAGAAGAAGCGTAGCGAGGTGCTGCACCGGCTTATTTGTGTGGCCGGCAATGTGAAACTCGCAGAACGGGCAGCAGGTGATAACTATTTCAGCCCCGGTTTTTTCAATCTCCTTACCCCGGCGTTCGCCGAGTGCTGCGGCCTCATCCGGGAAACCCGATCTGACCCCGCCACCGGACCCGCAACAGATGGACGGCATCTCAGTGAAGTTCGCAACCTTCCGGAGGATTGTCCGTGGCTGTTCTGTCACACCCTGCCCCCTGGCAAGGTGACATGGGTCATGGTACGTGACGTTAAGCCCGAGGTGTGCCGGTGACCCGAAACCGGTTTCGGTCAGCAGTTCAGAAAAATCAATGACGGTAAACGGGGTCTCATAATCATGCTTGAGCGTTGAGCCGCACCCGGCACACATGGTCACGACGGTGTTAATACCCATAGCCGTGAATGCCGCGATATTCCGGGTTTTTAAGGTTTCGACATATTCTGTCTGACCGGTCCGGATGAGAGGGGAACCACAGCAGACCTGGTCACGGGGAATGACAACCCGGACCCCGTTCATCCTTAGCACCTCGATCGCGTCCAGTGCAGTCCGCGGGAGACGCAGGTTATACATGCACCCGACAAAAAAACCGACTGTCTTTTTTACGGGGCCATAGGGTTCCATGACCTCTGTCGTCAATTCGAGGAATGACGGTTCCGTCCGGGTCACACTCCGTCCGGTTTCGCGGATCAGGTCTGCAACCTCTGCATGGCGTGGAAGTGTATGCCCTTTGTAATGCGCCAGTTCCCTGAGTTTCTCAATGGCTTTCCCGGGTATCTGTATCTCTTTCGGGCAGACCTTCCAGCACGCCTGGCAGCTCGTACACCGAAAGAGGCCCCCGGTAACTGCCTCATCAGCCCGGTCTTTCGTGTCCCGCGGGTCAAGGGTTAGGCGCATTTCCTGCCTCATCACTGTTGGCCCCCGGAAGTCTGAAACGGAAAGTGCCGGGCATACCGAAACGCAACCCATGCAGCCGATGCAGCTACGGAGTGGCTTCATGGTCTCCACCAATTTTTTGTTGGGCATTGTTGCGGTTGCTGTATTTTCGGGGCAGATTACCGGCAATGATTCAATATAGGGGAGCAGGTCTACGGTGAGGTCCTTGATAACAGGGATATCGAGTGGTTCAACCGTTATTCCGTCCCTAGCCTCTTCCATGCAGGCAAGTACCGGTTGCCCGTTCACCCTGACCGCACAGCTACCGCATTGCCCCGTCCCGCAACAGTAACGGTAGGAAAGTGTCGGATCACAGTCATCGTGTACCGCATGAAGTGCATGGAGTACCCTTGCTCCATCATGGACGTTAACGGTGTAACTCTCTAAATGAGGCGCGGAGTCGCATCTGGGATCGAACCTTAAGATCCGGAGTGTCAGCTTGTTCATCTGCTCACCTTCTCAACTCCCCGGTAATTCCGGGAGATAAATGTATGTCCGAAGGGGGATGTTTCCGGGGTCCACACCTGTGTGATATCTTTCCTGACATGGGCACCACGGGACTCCTGGCGAAGGAGTGCTGAATCAACGATAAGGGAAGCAGTAGTAAGCATGTTCCTTACTGTACAGCAATCAACCAGGTTTTCAGCCGTCACTGCCCGAAGTTGCAGTGACTGGAGGTGCTGGATCACCGAGCGGGTCTGCTCCAGTGCCGGCAGGGTCCTGAAGATCCCGGCACCTTCCCACATCGATAGTTTAAGTTTTTTCCAGACTCCTGCAGGGTCAGATCCCCCGGTGAAGTAATCGTCCAGTCTTTTCCGCTCAGCTTCCACCTGGGTAGGGTCATGGTTTCTGTCACGGACTGCCGCTTTTCCTGCCGCCTCTCCTGCCCGTTTCCCAAATACCTGTGTTTCCGCGAGGGCGTTCCCCCCGAGCCGGTTAGCACCATGGACCCCTCCGGCAACCTCTCCACAGGCATACAATCCCTTCACGGTCGTGGAACCATCAGGCCGGATGCGAAGCCCCCCCATGATATGGTGAGCTGTGGGTGCCACCTCCATCGGTTCCACACGGATATCGACACCGAATTTCAGGAACTGCTCGAGCATTACCGGGAGGCGGCTCTCGACCTGTGATGCAGGCAGATGGGTCACATCAAGATATACCCCCCCGTGTTCTGTGCCCCTTCCTTCCAGTATTTCTGTAGCAATTGAACGTGAGACCACGTCACGGGTAGATAACTCCATCCGTTCCGGGTCATAATATGTCATGAACCGCTCCCCGAGCTTGTTTTTTAGTAAGCCCCCTTCGCCACGGACGGCCTCCGTCACCAGCCTGCCCCTTGCGTCATAGGGATATACAGCACCTGTCGGATGGAACTGTATCTGCTCCATGTCGATAACCTCGGCCCCAGCCCGGTAACCAATGGCATACCCGTCACCCGTACCACTCGAGGAATTTGTCGAGATATCGTATACACGGGTCCCGCCACCGGTTGCGATGACAGTGCTGTCCGATCGGAACAGCATGACCTCACCATTGCGGTCAAGTCCCATGGCCCCTGATACACGCCCCTCGTATTCGAGGAGTGAAATTATTGAAACTTCCTGGTAGGTATCAACCTTGGTGTCAGCTAACCGTTCGGTGAGGGTGGTCATCATCTCATGGCCGGTCCGGTCCCCTGCATAGCACGTCCTCGGAAACCGCTGGCCCCCGAACGGGCGCTGCGCAACACATGCCAAGTCATCCACGTCGAAGACGGCACCCCAGCGGATGAGATCGTCCATCCTGTCCGGTGCCTCGTCCACCAGTGCCCTGGCCAGTCCGGGGTCGTTTAAGTACGCTCCACCACGCAGGGTGTCCTCAAAATGGCCTTCGCATGAGTCATTTTCAGCGAGCACTGCATTAAAGCCGCCTTCGGCCATCGGTGTGCACCCCCCTTTGCCCACGATGGTCTTTGAGACAAGTACGGTATCACCATACTGATTCGCTTCAATCGCGGCTCGTACCCCCGCTCCGCCACTACCTATAACGAGGACATGGCAATTGACAAGTTCATCTGACCGCATCTTATTATTATCTGCATCCTATAATTACATAAATAGCTAGGGAATTGTAAGAGTGGCCAAAATGAGGTTTTTAATGAAATTTGGCGGCACTTCTGTTGCGGATGCCGCAAGCATTTCCCGCGTCACTGATATTATCGGGCAGTACCACGCGAGCGGGAACGAGGTAGCGGTCGTCATATCAGCCCAGCGCGGGGTAACTGACCAGCTGATTGCAGTTGCCATGGAGGTGGTGAGCAGCCAGGACAGTACAATGGTCGGACCTTTTATCGAGTCCCTCAGGGAACGGCATATGAAAGCCCTGGAAGGTTCGGCGAAGGACTACGTGACCGAAATTGCCCCCCTTATTGAAGACCGGCTGGAAAAACTGCAAAATATCCTGTATGCGGTCCACAACCTAAGGGATCTCACGCCGAGGTCGAAGGACTATATCATCACCTTTGGTGAACGACTCAATTCACTTGTGGTGAGTGCGGCCTTCATGCAGCAGGGGATCCCGTCATCGGTCCTTGACGGGTGCGAGGCAGGGATCCTGACCACGGCGCAGCATGGCGAGGCGATGGCGCTTCCCGAGGGTGAGAAAAAAATAAAAAGCTCTATTGTCCCGCTCCTCTCCAGCCAGGTACCGGTCATCATGGGGTTCATGGGGTGTACCGGGAAAGGTGTCCTGACCACGCTCGGACGTAGCGGCTCTGACTATTCTGCAGCGATTATCGGTGCCGGTATTGATGCAGACGAGATCTGGATCTGGACTGATGTCGACGGGATCATGACATCAGACCCGAGAGTGATCAATGATGCCCGTGTCCTTGACTCGGTATCATACCTCGAAGTAATGGAGCTCTCGTTCTTTGGGGCAAAAGTGATGCACCCACGTTCGATCGAACCCGCAATGAAGAAGGATATCCTTGTCAGGGTGAAGAACACCTTTAACCCCGATCATCCCGGCACCAGCATTGTAAGAAATGTACGTGATGACAGCCGTGTTGTCAAGGCAATCACCTACATCGAAAAGGTTGCCGCCATCAATATCAACGGGGCCCAGATGATCGGCCGGCCGGGAGTCGCAAAGGCGATATTTTCAGCACTGTCTGATAGTGAAGTGAACGTGATGATGATCTCGCAGGGCTCATCGGAGGCAAATATCTCGCTCATCATTGATGAGGCACAGGCAGCAGCAGCATCCGAATCACTCGCAGCACTTGCAAAACTGGGGATTGTCCGGGAGGTGACACTTGACCGGGATGTGTGTGCCGTCGCGGTTGTCGGCTCCGGCATGGCCGGTGCGAAAGGGACCGGTGGCCGGATCTTTACCGCACTCGGCCGGGCGGACATTAACGTGCGGATGATCTCGCAGGGGTCATCAGAAGTCAATATCTCCTTCGTTGTTAAGCAGGAGGACGGGCCGCGTGCAGTACGGGTACTGCATGACGAGTTCATGCTGTCAGAGGAATGCGATGACTGAGGACGCATACCGGGAGGCAGGGGTTGATATCGACCTCGAAGCGGCTGCGGTTAAGTCGTTGATCAACAACCTCAGCTACCGGCGGAGCGGAGAGAACCGGATGCTTGGCAGTGTCGGTCATTATGCCGGCCTCATCGATTTTGGTGATAAAGTCCTTGCACTCACCGTGGACGGGGTCGGGACCAAAATGCTTGTTGCCGACTACATGCATGACTGGAGCACCGTTGGTATCGACTGCATCGCAATGAACGTGAACGACCTCTACGTGATGAACCTCGAACCAATTGCATTTGTCGATTATGTTGCGACAGACAGGCTTGATACCGGTAAAATGGCACAGATTGGTAAAGGGCTGAACGAAGGGGCAAAACTTGCAAATATCGATATTGTTGGCGGCGAGACTGCAACACTCCGGGGCCTGGTGAATGGCCTTGACCTCGCCGGCACGTGCCTCGGGATCCAGGACAAGGAAAAAGTGGTGAATGGTGAAACGATACAACCTGGTGACCTGGTTGTCGGGGTCCCCTCCAGTGGTATCCACAGCAACGGTCTCACCCTCGCCCGTAAAGTGGCTGAAGAGCACGGCGGCTACGAGGCAAAGCTTGAGAATGGCAGGACTCTCGGTGCTGAACTCCTTACGCCGACCAGGATTTACCACGAAAGCCTGGATGTAAACCGCAAAGTGGCTATACATGGGATGTGTCATATCACCGGCGGAGGATTACTCAACTTCACCCGACTTTCACGGTACGGATTTAATTTCAACGACCCGCTGCCCCCACAGGAGATATTCCGCTGGATACAGGAGAATGGGAGAATACAGGACACGGTAATGTACCGGACCTTTAACATGGGAATGGGCTATGCCTACATTGTTGCTTCCGACAGGGCAGGGGACGTGATCCGGGAGGTACCAGGCGCGAAGGTAGTTGGAGATGTGACCGGGCAACCGGGCATCCGGTTGCATGATAAGCAGGTCACCTGAATTGCATGGCCGGATATGGCAGGAATAGAGCGAAACCGGCTCCGTCTGATACCTCTGGGCCATCATTTTTTTCGAATGGTAACGGTCAACAGCGCCGGGCAATCTAAAAAAAAGTTGATTCTATGAGGGTCTAACCCTCGGGTTTTTCCAAATCGCCATCCGTCTCACCCTGGTCATCCGCTTCGGGACAGGGAAGCTTTCGTGTGTTTTCAGAAATAATTGCACTATTTCCGGAAGGGTCATCGATTATGAGGGTTACGGGGAGTTCCCCTCTCTTTACTGCCGCTATGGCATCGAGGAATTTTTTGGCATTTTCCCGTTCGATCTCATCTCCGCAGGCCATTACGCCCTCAACGACTCCCGCGACACGGTCAAGGACACCCTCAATATTGGAGACAAACCCTTCGCAGGCAGGGCCCGGGTCGATCCTGACACCGAGTTCAGGTATCATTACAATTCCCTGCATGCTCCGTACAACGCGGACATCTAAATCATCTGAAGTCTCAAGGCGGAATTCCTGCCGCCCCGGGGTCTGGCTGGTTAGCACCTGGGTATCAACATACCGGTAACCGCATTCCCTGCAAATGGCACTAATTATAATGATATCAGAAAAATAAGGGATATTATCGGTCTGATAAAGATACTCTATATCAGCATTACATACCGGGCATGGACCGGGGACAACGGTCCGCACTAGACTGCCCCGCCGATCTTATCTCGGGAGATTTTCACGCCCTGGGGCGTCACAACCACGTACCGCTGGTCACCAAGGCCAATAATATCCCCGTTTACATCTTTTGCGACTTCTTTTAAGTCCTTAAGTACCCGCTCGTACATGATCTTGTCCATCTTCAGCCTGCTGATGTCCACGATCACGATATTACCATTGTAGATCTCATCCTTGATTTTCGGGTTGTCTTTGAGATCGGAAACCGTTGCAATCTTGATAAACAGTGCCGGAGCATCATCCATACTTTCATAGTCCTCGAGATTGAGTTCCATGTAGTCACCTTCTCCGGCAGGCGTGCTGGTTTTACCAAGAAGCGTATCAAAAATTTTACCCATTAAAAAAAGGTATGTTGAATTTTATTTAATAGTATCTATTCGGAAAAACGGCGGATTTTTCTTTTCGGTTTTATGGTTCCCGATTCCTGTGAGAATGACCTTTCATGAAGGTGTAACGAACAGGAATAATCCGGGTCAGTATTCGAGTCCCCAGATCTCGTCCCCGACATGGTGGATGTTCCTGCACATCTTTCCTGTTGTTTTCTCCCGCAACTCGCCTGCATCAAAAAGGGGGATACAGATCGCGATCGGTTTCCCGTGTCGCTCCTCGACTACCTGGGCGGGGGAACCGGCTTTTATATCATCGGAAACTGAAACGATCCCGGGGCGCATAACATCTGCACCATTCACTACATAAGAGACTGCACCGGAATCAACCACGATACGCCGTTGCAGGAAGGGTTGCTCGAGGAGTCCACGAAGTGTGGGAAAAACCACCCCGTCCAAGTCCATGAGGAGCGGTTTCTTGTCGACCATATAGAGTTTGAGCGAGCTGCTCGTCTCGACAATCTCAAGCTGCTCACAATAAAATTGGGATTCTGCCTCGCCAATCTCTGATTTTAATCGTGAATAGATGACAGATACCTGTGATTTTCTCAGGGTATGTCTTTTTTTCAGCTGGATTTTTGACATGTTCGTCTCGCCTTACTGGTATGTAGGACGTGAAAGAAAATGTATCTCTCTAACCGTCTGGCTTTTATAGTTCTATGAATCAAAATATTAAATGTAAATATGGCAGATTCCTGTGTTGCAGGATGAATATCCGGCCATCTGTTTTTCACGATTAATACAGCAGGAGTGATCATCTACGTTATATTTAAGTATCCTCCTCACTCACATATATTACTCCAAAGCGATGTAAACAGGGTAATTATATGACAAAAAGGCCGTTGGATATTTTGGACCAGGTGCTGAATCGTCAGCCTGTTATCGTATCTCTCAAAGGGGGAAGGGAACTTCGAGGAATCCTTCAGGGGTATGACGTGCACATGAACCTTGTGCTTGAAAAAGCCACAGATGTGGAGAATGACATTTCAAAAAATGTCGGGACACTCATCGTACGTGGAGACAATGTGATCTATATATCACCCTCAGTTGAACAATAAGTGGAAAATTTTCCAGGTGAAATGCTATGTCAAAGGGAACTCCCTCAATGGGAAAGCGGAACAAGAAGACCCACATTGCGTGCAGGCGCTGCGGCAGTATATCCTATCACTGCCGGCACAAGACCTGCTCTGCGTGCGGTTTCGGTAAAAGCAGCAGAATGCGCAGTGTAAGATGGCTTGATAAGCGACCAAAAGTGCCTACTCATTAGAGAGCTCTGACATGTGCGGTATCGTTGGCATCGTGGATGCTGGCGGTGTATCTCTTTCTTTATACTACGCCCTGTACGCTCTCCAACACCGCGGGCAGGAGAGTGCGGGCATCGCGACATTCGATAACGAAGGGCGCCTTTACAAACATAAGGCGGCGGGACTTGTCGCTGATGTGTTCAATACTACCATCCTCTCAACCCTGAAGGGAAATGTCGGTATCGGGCATGTCCGGTACCCGACAACCGGTGCAAACCGGCCTGAAAACATTCAGCCTTTTAATTTCCATTTTCAAAACCATGATATCTCGATTGCACACAACGGGAACCTGGTGAATACCGCTGAACTTCGTGACTCCTATGAACAGCGCGGCCAGATTTTTTCCACGACCACTGACACCGAGATTATAGCGAAGTTGATAACCGAAGAGATTAGGGGTTCAGGGGGTGTGGAGGATGCGGTGCTCCATTGCATGCGGACACTAAAGGGGTCCTACGCGGTAATTCTCATGGTTGACGGAGTCCTGTATGGGTTCCGTGACCCGCTCGGCATCAAACCGCTGTGTGTTGGTAGACTGAAAGAAGGGTATATCCTCGCTTCAGAGAGTGTTGGAGTGGATGCCCTCAACGGGATGTTTATCCGGGATGTGAAACCCGGTGAACTGGTCAGGATCGACGGGCAGGGGATGAGGTGTACCCAGATAGCCGTGGCCAGCCGGCATGCCCACTGCATCTTTGAATATGTTTATTTTGCACGGGCTGACTCGGTCATTGACGGGGCACTGGTATACGATGTTCGGAAGAATATCGGGGCGAAACTCTTCGAAGAGGACCCGATAATTGCTGACAGTGTCTGTGCTGTCCCGGACTCTGGCACATCCTATGCAATTGGGTATGCCCAGCGTTCTCATATTCCGTTTGTCGAAAGTCTCATGAAAAACCGTTATATGGGCAGGACTTTTATTATGCCCTCACAGAAACAGCGTGAGAATGCGGTCAGGATGAAATTAAACCCCATCAGGGAGCATCTCCGGGACAAATCGGTGGTCCTCGTGGATGACAGTATCGTACGCGGGACTACATCACGGCGGATTATCGAGATGATGCGGGACTCAGGGGCAAAAGAGCTCCATATCCGGATTGGTTCCCCTGCAATTCGTGCGCCCTGCTATCTCGGGGTCGACATGCCTACAAGGGGTGAACTTATTGCAAGTAACAAGGCTGAGGAGGAAGTGCGGCATAGCATTACGGCAGATTCTCTTCACCACATCTCCATCGAGGCATTGGTGGCTGCAATCGGGGAAGAGCGGAATAACCTGTGCACAGGGTGCCTGACGGGCTGCTATCCGGTACCGATTGAGGGAGAGCAATCGCATGAAACCGTGGTTGATTTTGTTGAAGGCACCTACCAGTCGAGGCTTGAGTCGTTCGGGGGAGATGGTTCATAACCTGGAGCCGATCCCTTTTTTTTCGAGAATTTCTTCAGATTTCAGCCTGAGAAAAACCGGCCGTCCGGAATAGTATGATCATGCCATGGAAATAACCGGAGAGACTCGGGAAAAAGAAAACAGACCGGCAAAAAGCCACAAGCACACCGCTGTATGCAAATGGCGGAGCCATTATTCAATTGTAAAATAAGTGGGATGGAACTTTCATGGAACACATCAGGGATGCATTTGACACGATTGCGCAGGAGTACGATGCACAGCGGGTGCACATCATACCCGATCTCCACCAGTATTATGGTGCAGCGGTCTGGTCAGCGATTGCAGGAAATAATAACCCTGCTATCCTGGATATCGGAGCGGGTACAGGCTTAATGAGTGCACTGGTCCTTGAAAAATTCCCCGGCGCCACGCTGACCCTTATGGACATTTCAGAGAACATGCTTGCCGTGGCACGTCAACGTTTCTCTCAACGGGACACTATCCGGTATGTGGTCCGCGATTACAGCAGGTCTCCGCTTGGTGGGCCCTATGACCTGGTATTTTCTGCCCTGTCGATTCACCACCTCCCCAGTGATGACAAACGCCAGCTGTTTCAGAGGATTTTTACTTCCCTGAAACCGGGCGGGATGTTTATCAATGCTGACCAGGCAGAAGGGGAGACTCCCCTGTTCCGGCAGATGTACCTGGATTACTGGAATGATTTTGTTAAAAGCGGTCCTCTCAGCGAAAAGGTGCGACTTGAGATACTCGGGCGTAGAGATACCCTTGACCGGAATGAAAAACTCTCAACACAGCTCTGCTGGCTGCAGGAGTGCGGGTTTTCCGATGTAGATATCGTATACAAGAACCGGACATTCATTGTCACCGTGGCACGAAAGGGATGAGCCGGAGATAGAATATCAGAATTACTGCAAAATCCCAGGTAAAAATTGATACCCCATGAATAACGTAATCAGGGTAACTTCTCCTGCGTGCGGAATAACAACCTCCGCGCTTCAAAATGGTCAAGGAACCATTAATGATAATATTTTCCTGGTTTCAAACCGGATTTCCGGGTATGATGTACAGTATTGCACTCGCAACAGTATTTTTTCAGGCATGTTTGCGGAATACCAAAAAAATCCCGGAAAAGAACAGTAGCGAGGGATGGATTTGAACCATCGGTCTACGGGTTATGAGCCCGTCGGGATATCCTGACTACCCTACCTCGCTGCTCTGGAGGTTATTATATACCCTCTCTGCGCTCTTATAGTTTACTCACATTCCTTTTTCGAACGGGAGCCCACGTGGAGGAGGGATTAATAATTCCGGCAGACTATACGGGAGATATGGATGATGAACTGGCGAAGATCCGGCAGAAGAAACTTATGGAGATGCAGGAACGGATAAAGGCGCAATCCGAAGGAAAAGTCCTGCATCTCGACCAGGGTAATTTCACTGCCCTGTTGCACGCGCATCCGGCACTCGTGGTGGATTTCTGGGCAGAGTGGTGCGGTCCGTGCAGGATGGTAGGGCCGGTGGTCGAAGAACTGGCCATGGAATATGCCGGCCGCGTGACCTTTTCAAAATGCAATACCGATGATAATCCTGTCCTTTCTGGCCAGTTTGCAATATCAGCGATCCCCACCCTTCTGTTCTTCCAGCAGGGGAAATTGATCGACCGTGTAACCGGTGCCTATCCGAAAGAAGCCCTGAAAAAGCGGGTTGAGACCGCGTTTGGTCCAGGCGGAAAAAGGACCTGAATATGGAAAGGGGCCACCCGGATGACTGGACCCTGGTTAATAATGTCTGATGCCTGGAAAACCGCGTCGCACCGTTATTGGTTTTAATCGTCCTGGGATAACCGCAATGTTTACCCGACCACAAAGGCAAGATATCACCTTCTAAATATGATAGTAACAAAGATGATATGGAAAATATACCCCGGATTACGGGTTGATATCACTCAAATGGAGGTGCTAGCGTGGAAGAAATAGTTACGGACCAGAGCCAGACAATTGTCCTCGAAGATAATGATGATTATTATATCGAGCTATCAGAGTACCTCGAGG
>Ga0209668_10000443_pt1 | contig 17028 bp, 22 predicted proteins | sample FrelakmetPLP11PL_FD_187150 | JGI IMG/M metagenome (GOLD analysis project Ga0209668, IMG submission 187150) | Freshwater lake sediment microbial communities from the University of Notre Dame, USA, for methane emissions studies - PLP11 PL (SPAdes)... | ecosystem: Environmental > Aquatic >... | reverse complement strand
AGCGGCGCAGGCCCTTCTTCTCGAGGATCGCCTCGAGCGTGTCGTCCCAATTGGAGATGACCCCGAGCCCGATGCCGCGCGCGGCCAGGCGGGCGAGCGCGGCCGGCGCATCCGGGATGACGACCAGCGGGTCGCCGCCGAAGTGCCCCGCGCCGACCGTGGCGACGAAGCGATCGAGCGCTGCCGGGTCGAGATCCAGCGCCTGGCCGACGCGGCGGTAGCGATCGAGCCACCACGCGGCATTGTCCTTCACTTCGTGGAATGGGGGACGCTTGACGGGCAGCGTGGCGCCCGAGGCCGCGACGGCCCGCCTGACGTCGGCGATCGTCCGCGTCGGATCGAGCGGCACGAGCGCGGTGTAGAGCGCGCTGTCGAGCATCGCGCTGGTGTCGAGCAGGGTGTCGCCGACGTCGAAGAAGACGGCGCGCGGCGCGCGACGTGCCTGGGATGCCGTGTCCATGAACCTCGTCCGGGGCTGTGGGGCGTGATAGGCTTCCGGGGCCATGCTCGCACGGACCATTCGATGAAGGAAGAAGCGCTTTCCCCCGACGCCGCCGGGCGCGCTGCCGCGCACCTCGACGCGGCGCTGCGCGCGCTCGGTGTGCTGCCCCAGGGTCCCCACCTCACCGGGACTCCCGAGCGCGTCGCGTCGCTGTGGGCCGAACTCTTCTCCGGCCTCGACCCCGCGAATGCGCCCGACCTGGGCGCGTTCCCCAATCCGTCGCCGGGCGCCGGCATGGTGCTCGCCGCCGACCTGCCGTTCCATTCGATGTGCGCCCATCACCTGTTGCCGTTCTTCGGCCGCGCGCACGTCGCGTACCTGCCCGGCGCTTCGATCATCGGCCTCGGCGTGCTGCCCCGGCTGGTCGATCATCACGCGCGGCGGCCCACGCTGCAGGAAGACGTGGCCGCCGGCGTCGCCGACGACCTCGAGCGCGCGCTCGCGCCGCGCGGCGTCGCCGTCCTGCTCGTCGGGCGCCACCTGTGCATGGAGATGCGAGGTTCCCGCAAGCGCGCGCGCGTCGAGACGGCGCTGTGGCGCGGCGCGTTCGCCGCGGAGGCGACGCTGCGCGCCGAGTTCCTGGACGCGGTGCGCGGGCGCGTCCCGCGCCGCGCGGAAGGCGCGCGATGAGCTCCGGCGCTCCGTCCGTGCGGCGCAGCGAGGGGCGGTGGCCCATCGGCACGCGGCCCGACGGCACGGCCCTCGAACTGCCTTACGTGCGCTGGGAAGGCGGGCCGGGCGCGCATCTCTACATCGGCGTCACCATCCACGGCGACGAGGTGACCGGTCAGGCCAGCCTGTGGCGCGTCGGCGCGTGGCTCGAGCAGAGCACGCTCCACGGCACGGTCACGGCGGTGCCGGTGCAGAACCCCGAGGGCTTCAACTACAACGTGCGCGGCATGCACGGACGCACCGTCGACCCGAACCGCGCCTATCCCGGCGATCCCCGCGGCGAGACGATGGAACGCGTCACCGCCCGCATCACCGAGGCGGCGCTCGCCGCCGACGCGGCGATCGACGTGCACACCGCCGGGTGGGCGATGCCCTACATCCTGCTCGATCCCGTTGCCGATGCCGACCTGGCGGCGCGCACGCGCGCGCTGGCGCGGGCCACGCACGTCACGCTGGTCGACGAGTTCGCCAGCGAGGACTACGAGAAGGAGGGCCTCGCCGCGTCGCTGCCGCCGGTCGTGCTCGCCGCCGGCAAGCCCGCGTTCACGTTCGAGCTGGGCGGCCACGGTCACATCGAGTGGACCCAGGTCGAGGCCGGCGCGATCGCCCTGCGCAACGCGATCCGCCACCTCGCAATCGTGCGCGACGAGCCCGAGGGGCTGCACGACGTCCCGGCCTACGAGGACGAGGGACGCCGCCGCACCGACTTCTTCTGCGATCACGGCGGCCTCGTCGAGTTCGTCGTCCGGCCCGGCGATCGCGTCGAACGCGGCCGCCGGATCGCCCGGATCCGCAACGTGTACGGCCGCGTCATCGAGGAGGTCATCGCGTCGCGCACGGGCGTCGTCCTGGCGCTCGCGCCGTCCAGCGCCGTGTGGAGCGGCGCCTACCTCGGGGAGATCGCGGCGGAGGACTGACGCTGGAATCCGCGTTCCGCAGCTCCCTCGCCGCCCTGGACACGCGCATGCGCATTCTCTTCTGGTTCCGCAAGGATCTCCGCCTCGACGACAACACCGGCCTCGCTGCCGCCGCGCGTGACGCGGGCGGCGACGTCGTGCCGTTCTACGCCAGTGAGCCCTCGATCCTGTCGCGCGACGACATCGCGCCGATCCGCGTCCGCTTCGTGCTCGACTCCCTGGCCGATCTGGCCGCCGCGTGCGTACGCGCCGGCTCGCGCCTCGCGCTGGCGCACGGCGAGGCGACCGACACCGTGCTCGCGGCCGCGCGCGCCTGTCGCGCCGACGCGGTGTACTGGAACGACGAGTACGAGCCTGCGCTGCGCGCCCGCGATGCCGCCGTCGAGCAGGCGCTGCGCGCCGCGGGCCGGCGCGTCGAGCGCTTCCACGACCGCCTGCTCGTGCCGCCCGACGCGGTGCGGACGCAGGCGGGATCCCCATTCACCGTCTACTCGCCGTACCGCCGCGCCTGCGAGGCGCTGCCCACGCCGCTGCCGTCGCCGCTGCCGGCGGTCACGCGGCTCGCGCCACACGACCTGCCCGCGCCCGCGTTGGCCACGCTGGCGCAACTGGGCCTTGCTGATCCGCCGCCGGCCGCGGTCGCCGCGTGGCCGGGCGGCGCGACGGCCGCGGCGCGACGGCTCGCGACGTTCCTCGAGCACGGCCTGGCGCGCTATGCCGGCGAGCGCGACTTTCCGGCCGTGCCCGCGCACTCGAGGCTCTCGGCCGATCTCAAGTTCGGAACGCTGGGGGTGAGGCGCGTCGCGCACGCCGCGCTCGGCGCGCTCGAGGGCCGCGCGGCGGGTCGCGACCCGGCGCTGCGCTCGTCGGTCGACAAGTTCGTTGCCGAGCTGCGCTGGCGCGACTTCTACGCGCAGGTGCTGTTCCACTTTCCGCACGCGGCCGCCGGCGCGTTTCGCCGCGAGTTCGATGCGATCCGCTGGGAGGGTTCCGCGGCGTGGTTCGACGCGTGGACGCAGGGCCGCACCGGCTATCCGATCGTCGATGCCGCGATGCGCGAGCTGGCGGCGACCGGCTTCATGCACAACCGCGCGCGCATGATCGTCGCCTCGTTCCTGACCAAGGACCTGCTCACCGACTGGCGCGCCGGCGAGCGGTGGTTCATGCAGCACCTGGTCGACGGAGACCTGGCGAGCAACAATGGCGGCTGGCAGTGGGCCGCGGGCACCGGCACCGACGCGCAGCCGTACTTCCGCATCTTCAATCCGGTGCTGCAGGGCGTGAAGTTCGATCCCGAGGGGACCTACGTGAAGCGGTGGGCGCCCGAGCTGGCGGACGTGCCCGCGCAGTTCATCCACGTCCCGTGGGAGATCGGGACGAAGCGCAGGCGGAAGACGACGCCCGGGTTGTTTGCCGAGACGGGCCCACCCGCGGCCTATCCCGAGCGGGTCGTCCTGCATGAGGAGATGCGCGACCACGCGCTGGCGATGTACCGCGCCGCAGGCAAGGTTGAGGATCGCGATCCGCGTGCGCCGTTGGACGCCGCGAAGCGGCCGCGGTAGATTCCCCGGCACCATGCCCCGCGACATCCGTCTCTGTGCTCCCGACGAATTGCAGCCCGGCCGCGCGCGCGTCCTCGAGGAGGGCACGCGCCGAGTCGCCGTCTTCAACATCGGCGGGGCGCTGCACGCCATCGACGACCTGTGCTCACACCGCTGGGGCCCGCTGAGCGAGGGGGATCTCGCGGGCTTCCTCGTCATGTGCCCATGGCACGGCTGGCAGTTCGACGTGCGCAGCGGCGTCTGTGACACGGTCGCCAACCGCGACGTCGCGACCTACCCGGTGCGCATCGAGGGCGACGCAATCGTCGTGACGCTCCCCGACGACCCGGACGCTCCCCCGGCCCCGGCGACGTGACTCCGTTCGGTTACTTGTTCCGGCCGTAGCCCAGGCGACGACCGGGACGCTCCGACCAGAGGGTCTTGCCGGAGATCGTGCTTCCGGTCGGGTTCTCGATGGGGGTGATCGTCTCGGTCCCCTCGCCGGGCGCCGGGAGTTCCTCGACCGGCATCATCGCGGACGACATCTCGACCGTGGGGGAGACCGCAAGGGCCGACGGTCCCATCGGATTCTCGGCGCCGCAGCCGGAGAGGCTGGCGACGATCAGGGTCAGCACGGACAGGCGGACACAGTTCTTCAGGGCAACGGACATGGTGGGAACCTCCGGACCGCCGCGACATGCGGACGGTTCTGCCCCTTCTCCAAGGCAACCATCGTGCCGCAGCCCGTTCTGTGGCGCGCAGGGGGCGATTCGGGCAGCGCGCATCGGGATTCGCACCTTCGGTCGCAGGTTGCATGGCGTCCGGGCGAAGTCGCGGCTCGCGCGTGGGTGAACGCGCGCGGCGGCGCGGAATCCCACCCATGCCGGCGAGCGCAAACGGAAACCGCCCCGGAGACTGGATCCCCGGGGCGGTTCCTCGGTTGGAGGGGACGTCGTTCCGTCCCGGTGCGAGTGGTGGCGCTTGGTTTTCCGGACTTTCGGAGCCAACTGCGCTCCGTCGCTGGCGCTGAGATCTCCTCCATCGGTCCCACTTATGCCGCTGTCGAACGGCGGGGCCTACTTCGCGACCTCCATCGTCGTGCCGGCTCCGCTCGCCGCGGGCGAGAGCGATGGCGCCACCGGATTGCCGGCGCTGCATCCGCTCACGGACGCGACGACGAAACCGATCAGGGCGGCGGTGGCCGCGACTCGCGATCGATGGCTCATGGGCAGTCCTTCCGCTGCGCGTTCCGCTCCATGCGGAACCGGTGCTTCCTAGAAGGAGCATTGAGCGTGCCGACGTGAAATTCCAGCGAAATTGGAAAATTCACGGCATCCGCGCGCATGCGAACTGCACGGGTCCGTGCACCCCGCACGGAGCCCGGGGGCTGTGCTATTCTCCGCCCCGTCCACGTCTTGTCTGCCCTTTCCGCCTGGCCCCGATCCGAGGTCTCCATGCCGTTCCTCACCGAGCAGAACCGCGAGTGGCAGGCCCGCGCCCGCGAAGTCGCCGAGAAGGTCGTTCGCCCGCTGGCCAAGAAGTATGACGAGCTCCAGGAATACCCCTGGGAGATCAAGGACGCGCTCGCCAAGGGCGGGTTCTTCGGCGTCTGGATCCCGAAGGAATACGGCGGCGCGGGCGGCACGGTCCTCGACCTGTGCCTCGTCATCGAGCAGCTGTCGCGCGCCTGCGGCGGCGTCGGTGTCATGTACTGCGTGAACGCGCTCGGCTCGTTCCCCATGCTCGTCGGTGGCAGCGAGGAACAGAAGAAGACGTGGCTGCCGAAGATCGCCGCGGGCGAGAAGCTCATCGCCTTCTGCCTGTCCGAGAAGTACGCGGGTTCCGATGCGCAGGGCATGCGCCTCGCGGCCACGCCGGACGGCAGCGGCGGCTGGGTCCTCAACGGCGAGAAGAAGTGGACGACCAACGGCGGCGCGGCCGACCTCTACACCGTGTTCGCCGTGAGCGACCCGGCTTCGAAGTCGCGGCGCATCTCGGCCTTCATCGTCGAGAAGGGCACGCCCGGCTTCTCGATCGGCAAGGTCGAGGACAAGATGGGGATCCGCTGCGTGCCCGTCGTCGAGACCGTGTTCAAGGACGTGAAGGTGAAGGAGTCGCAGCTCCTGGGCGGGCAGCCGGGCTTCGGCTTCCACCACGCGATGGGCACGCTCGACCTGGCGCGTCCCGGCGTGGCCGCGCAGGGCCTGGGCCTCGCGGCCGGCGCGCTCGAGTTCGCGCAGGTCTACTCGGCCAAGCGCAACCAGTTCGGCAACTCGATCAACTCCTTCCAGATGATCCAGCAGATGCTGGCCGACATGGCCTCGCAGGTCGAGGCGGCGCGCCAGCTCGTCTACGCCGCGGCCACCTCGCTGGACAGGAAGCTGCCGAGCTCCAACAAGATGGCCGCGATGGCCAAGCTGTTCGCCACCGACACGGCGATGAAGGTGACGACCGACGCGGTGCAGATCTTCGGCGGCTACGGCTACATGCGCGACTACCCGATCGAGAAGTACATGCGCGACGCGAAGATCACGCAGATCTACGAGGGCACCAACCAGGTGCAGCGCCTGGTCGTGGCGCGCAACCTGGTCAAGGAGACCGCGGCGCTGTCGCAGTTGCTCGACGCGTACATCCCGAAGGAAGTCCAGGTCGGCTACAACGACCCGGCCACCCTGGCGGCGCAGAAGGCCGAGGCGCCGGCCACGTCGTGACGGCCGTCCCCTCCGGCGTTTCGATCGCGCCCGCGGCGCCGACGGACGTCCCGCGCATCCACGAGCTGATGCGCGGGCTCGCGGTGTACGAGAAGATCGAGCACGAGATGGTCTCGAGCGCGGCCGACCTCGAGCGGGCGCTGTTCGGCAAGCGCCCGCTGGCCGAGGCGCTGGTCGGCTCGCTCCACGGCAGGGCCGTCGGCTTCGCGCTGTTCTATCCCACCTACTCGACGTTCTCCGGCAAGCCCGGTCTCTGGCTCGAGGACCTGTTCGTCGATCCCGCGGTGCGCGGCGCCGGCGTCGGCCGCGCGTTGCTGGCGGCGCTCGCGGCGCTCGCCGTCGAGCGCGGCTGCGGCAGCGTGCAGTGGGAAGTGCTCGACTGGAACGCGCCGGCGATCGGCTTCTACGACTCGCTGGGCGCCGTGCCCCTCGCCGAGTGGACGACCTATAAGCTCGCGGGCGAGGCGCTGGCGCGACTGGCCGGCTCCTGACGCGAAACGCCGGGCTCCCTTCAAGCCCGGCGTCCGCAGTCCGTCTCTACATCAGGGTCCGCCCGAAGGTCAGCGCATGCTCCCCGCAGGCGTGCGGCTCATCGCGTCCTCGAGATTCCGCGCCACGACCTTCCAGTCCGTGGCCTCGAGGAGCGCATCGAAGTAGCGGTGGCGATCCCGGCTGAAATCGACCGCCGCCACCCGTTCCGACACATCCATCACCATGACGGGATGCAGGTTCCAGGCGGCGATCGCCTCGGGCGCGTCTCCGACGAGCGTCAGGAGCTTGTCGAGGTCGCCGTCGTAGCACAGCGCGACCCAGCCCCGGGACGAGAGCGCGGTCGCCCGGAAGTCCACGACGAATCCCTCGAACGTGCCGAAGTCCCGTCGGATCTGGTCGGCGAGCGCGCCCGTCGGCCGCCCGCCCGTCGGGCCGATGTGCGACAGGAAGATCTCGTAGCCCTTCGTGGCAGCAAGTTCCCCGGTCAACGAGACCTTGAGCGAGCGCCACTCCCCGTAGACCGGATGGGCGTCGAGCGGATCCGCGAGCACCAGGCGCCCGAAGATCTGGTTCGTCGTCCGGACGTGGCCGCGATACAGCGCCTCGAGCTCGGCCAGCGTCGCCCCGGGGAGCATGTGTCCCTGCGTCAGGTTCGGATAGTTGCGTGCTTCCAGCTGGGTCTTCTTCACGACGAATCCTCCTCGTCCCGCGCGATGCGCGGGCGAACGGTTGAATGCGTTGGCCATGATCGTGGACGAAGTGTGGAACGGCGCCGCGCCGTGCGGGGCGCGGCCGTCACGCATCAGCCGAGCGGAGGACCCCGGATGGTGAAGACGTCGACCGCGCGCCGTGCGAGGGGTCGCTCCAGCGTGGGACCGGGGTCGACGAGCGGGGATCGCGCGAGCCTCGTGGTCGCGGCGGTCGAGAGCAGCGGAGCGGGGGATGCCACGGTGCGTCGTGAGGCGGCGCTCGAGCGCGAAAGGGCCCGGCGCGTGAGCGCCTCGTCCTCGACGGCGGAGAACCCATCGTTCGTCGGCGGGGTCCCCGCCATGACGAGCGCCGCATCGCCGGCGGCACGCGATCCGTCGTGGATCGCCTGCGCCCCGGAGGTCGTGGCCACCCAGGCCAGGACGAGGACGAGCAGCGATCCGAGGAAGGCGAGCGAGGCGAAGCGGGCCGGACGCATGGGCATCATTCTCGGAACGTGCCGCCGGGCGCGCAACGCGAATCGATCGCGCGCGAACTGAATTGTCCGGACCTGAACACGGACCTGAAATCGACTTGTCGATCTGCCGGGTTCGTCAGCCGCGCAGGTGCAGGCGGACCGGTTCCTTCGCGGGCACGGTGACGCGGGCGGTCGCGCTGCCGAGGCGCGGATTCCAGGCCCGGATCACGTACTCGCCGCGGGGGAGTTGCGCGAGCAGGAACGAGCCGTCGCGGGCGGTGTTCGTGTTCCACCGCTCGTCCGAGACCACGACGTAGAGGATCTCCGTGGGGTGGAGTTCGCAGAACACCTCGAACTCCCCGGGGTGCTCGAACGACGCGCGACGGACCTGCCCGGGGCGGTATCGGCCGACATCGAAGCGGCCCTTCGGCGCGAGACAGAAGGCATTGTGGTAGACGCGGTCGTCGTTGACGAACTCGATGATCGCTCCGGACTGCACCGCGAGCACGCGCGGCTCGAACCGGCCCTTGCGCTGGACCACCCGCGCGGTGTCGGTCGGCGCGTGGGACTTCCTCTCCTTGACCGGCCAGGCCTGGACTACGGTGTCGGGCGACGGAGGATGCACGCGTCCTGCGACGGAGCCGCCGCCGGCGCAGCCGCCGACCAGCACCCCGGCCAGCGTGCTGAGCAGGGCGTGTCGGAGAAAACGCGAGATGTGTGTCGTCGTGCGAATCGAGTCCATTCGATCCCCTCCCCCGGAGGTATCGGCAGCCCCGGGGAAGGGGTGCAGTCCAAATCGAGGCGGGGCCGGGCCGCTAATCCTTTGCCCAGCGCAGCAGCTCGGGCAGGTTCACTTCCTTGCCGTACATCAGCATGCCCACCCGGATGGCCGTCCCGGCCAGGAGCCGCATGAAGTGCGTCGCCGCGATCAGGACGAGGAGCGCTCCGATCCATTCCCACGCCGGCGCCGCCTTCAGCGCAATGCGCGCCGGCATGAGCATGGGGGCGAAGAACGGGATCCACGACAGGATGACCGCGAGTGTCGACTCGGGCTTGTCGAGAATCGTCTCGATGAAGATGAACGGGATCACCGGGATGAAGTAGAAGTACGCCTGCACCCGGGACGTCGACTGCATGTCCTTGATCGTGGCCAGGATGGTCGCGAACATCGAGACATAGAACGCGAACCCCGCGACGAGGAACAGCAGGTACGCCGCGATCGACGCCGGGCTCACCGCCGGCGGCAGCTGCCACGATGAGAACACGGCGAACAGCAGCGCCGAGCCGCCCCAGACCGTGGCCATGAGCATGCCGATCAGGACGAACGCGACGAGCTTGCCATCCATCCACGCCTGCGGCTTGATCGCCGAGACGATGACCTCCGTCACGCGCGCCTGCTTCTCGCCCGTGATGCCCACCGCGAGGTACGCGGCGGTGGCGTAGATCGTGATCAGGAGCAGGAAGACGAGCGCCATCGCCGTGATCATGTCGCCCTTCGAGGTCTTCGCCTCGGGCCGGGTGAGGGTCTCGGCGATGCGGATGCCCTCGTCGATCGCCGTCAGCCCGGCCGCATCGACACCGGCCGCGCGGGCGCGCTCGAGGCGTGCCAGTTCGGTGAGCGGCTCGCGGACCTTGCGCACCCAGCCGGGGCGCGAGCGCTTGGCCAGGACGCGGACCGAGTCGCCGGCCGCGAATCCCGCCGGCACGAGCACCGCGCCGTCGTAGGTCTTCGCCTCGATCGCGGTCTTGAGCGCTTCGGGCTCGGCGTTGGCGCCGCTCACGACCGACCACTTCACGGTCGCGAGCGTGTCGAGCGCGGGCAGCCTGACGTCGATGCCGGGCGCGGCCGAGGAGAACGCGAGCTTCACCGGCTCGTTCGCCGAACGGTTCGCGATCCAGCCGGCGCCGAACGACAGGCCGACCGAGAGGACCGGCATGAGCACGAGCGAAACCAGGAAATCACCGCGCCGGACGACACGGAGGAACTCGAAGCGGGCGACGGGCCACCACTCGGGGCGCTTCCTGCGGGCGTCAGGCACGGGCGGCGTCCTCCTCGAGCGCGGAGTCGCCCATCGCGGAGCGGACGGCGCGCAGGTAGATCTCGTGCAGGCCGATGGGGGCGGTCTCGACCCGGGTGATCGCGTACATGCCGCCGAGCGCGGCCAGCGCCGGGCCCACGTCGTGCAGCGGCGGCAGTCCGGCCTCGACCCGCAGGCGCCCGACGCCCGCCGACTCGACCTTCACCGCGCCCGCGATGCCGGCGCGATGGAACGCGGCGCGCGCCGCGGCCGCGTCGGGGGAGGGGCCGTCATCGCGGGCCGACAGTTCGAGCACCAGCGTCTCGCTCGCGCCGCCGGTGATCGCGCTGCGCATCGCGTCGAGCGAGCCGGTGATGACCTCCCTGCCGCGCGCGATGAGGAGGAAGCGGTCGCACAGGCGCTCGACCAGGTTCAACTGGTGGGCCGAGAACAGGACCGTCGTTCCCTGGTCGCGCAGGTCGCGCACGACCGACAGGAACAGTTCCTGGTTCAGCGGATCGAGGCCCGAGAACGGCTCGTCGAGGACCGCGAGCGTCGGCGCGTGCAGGACGGCGCCGGCGAACTGGATCTTCTGCTGCATGCCCTTTGACAGCTCGTTGAGCTTCGACTTCGCGCGATCGGCCAGGCCGAGCCGCTCGAGCCACTGCATCCCGGCGGCGCGCGCCTCGCGCGGCGACATCCCGCGCAGCTGTCCGAGGTAGCCCAGCGTGTCGATCACCTTCTGGTCCTCGAACAGTCCGCGCTCCTCGGGCAGGTAGCCGATGCGGCGGCGATCGACGGTGGGACTTCCGTCGAAAGTGACCGTGCCGCTATCGGGATGCGTGATCCCGAGGATCATGCGCAGGGAGGTCGTCTTGCCCGCGCCGTTCGGGCCGAGGAAGCCGAAGATCTCGCCGCGCTGCACCTCGAAGGAGAGCGCGTCGACGGCGACGCGATCCTTGAAGGCCTTGGTGATGCCGTGCACGGCGAGGATGGACGGGCTGGCCGCTGCGTTCATCAGTTGAACTCTCCGGTGAGATACAGGACGGCGAACAGGATCAGCATGACGGCCACGGTGATGATGAGCGCCCAGCGCTGGCGCACGCGCAGCGCCTCGTAGCGCTCGGCGTTCACGAAGTAGGTTCCCGCCTCGGTGCGGACCACGAGACCCGAGGCGAGGCAGGCGGCCAGGGCGCGCTGCTCGAGCCCGTTCCTCGGCTCGAACGCGCGCGCCGACCACTGCGAGGTGGCGCCCTCGTCGAACAGGCGGCGCGCCACGCGACACTTGCCCCCCTCGGACGAGTGCACGATCACCGCTCCCATCGGATCAGTGCTCCTGGACGACGACGATGCCGCCCGAGAGCTTGGTTTCCTTCCCCGCGCTGTCGAGGAAGGCGATGATCCCGGCGCGAGACGTCTCGACGTACGTCCTGGCGTGCCAGCGGCCCACGACGTCGCCCTTGAGGTCGTACAGCGTGATCGTCCGGTTCAAGCCTTCGTTGGCGGACTCCCAGTTCTTGCCGGCCTTCTCCAGCCGCTGGCAGCCGGAGAGGATCACCGCGGCAATGGCGATCGCGAGGATGAGCAGGAATCCGATGCCCCGCAAGGCCTGTTTCTCGGTTCGGCAAGCGTTCATGACTCCTCCTGGGGTGCACCGTCGTTGGGCGCGGCGGGGAACGGGCGCGCGGTGCGTCCGGCGTCCTTCACCGCCTGGGCGAGCAGGTACTCGATCTGGCCGTTCACCGACCGCAGTTCGTCGGCCGCCCACTTCTCGAGGGCGGCGTGGAGCTCCGGCGGCACGCGCAACAGGAACGATTTGCGCACGGCCATCGCGGGCGTGTCCCTACTGGTGCAGCGTGCCGGCGTTGATCACCGGGCTCGCCGCCTGTTCACCGCACAGCACCACGAGCAGGTTCGAGACCATGGCGGCCTTCTTCTCCTCGTCGAGGTGCACGATGTTCTTCTGCGACAGGCGTTCGAGCGCCATCTCGACCATGCCCACCGCGCCCTCGACGATCCGGGTGCGGGCGGCGACGACCGCGCCGGCCTGCTGCCGGCGGAGCATCGCGCTGGCGATCTCGGCGCCGTACGCCAGGTGCGACAGGCGTGATTCGAGGATCTCGACGCCTGCCTTGTCGAGCCTCACCTGCAGCTCGGCGCGCAGCGCCTCGGAGATCTGGTCCATGTTGCCGCGCAGCGAGATGGTCTCCTCATCGTGCGCATCGTAGGTGAACTGGCTGGCCAGGTGGCGCACCGCGGTCTCGCTCTGCACGGCGACGAACTGCTCGTACGTGTCGACGTCGAACACGGCCTGCGCCGAGTCGCGTACGCGCCACACGACGACGGCCGCGATCTCGACCGGGTTGCCATCCTTGTCGTTGACCTTGAGCTTGTCGCCGTTGAGCGAGCGGACGCGGAGCGAGAGCTTCTTCTTGCTGGCGATCGGGTTCGTCCACCACCAACCGGCGTCGTGGACCGAGCCGACGTACTGGCCGAGCAGGATGATCACCTCGGCCTGGTTCGGTTGGACGGTGAAGAAGCCGTTGAGCGAGATCGACGCCACGGTGACCAGGAGCGCGACCATCGTGATGCGCAGCCCCATCGGCCCGGCGCCGGGCATCATGATGAAGAACGCGGTCAGCGCGATGAGCGCCAGGATGATGAGCACTCCGAGCATGCCGGGCAACGGGTGAGCCTTCGTTTCACGAGTCATGATCTGTGGTTCCTCCTTTCGGTGATTCCATAATGATAGCACAATGAGATCATCGTCCACAAAAATCTGAGACTTAAAGCGAAATTCGTGCGACGCCACCCCGGCTCGGTCACCCCGATCGACCCCTGGCGATCGGTCCTGACAACAACTTGGCTTGTAATAGACCGGTCGTCTAGTAAGCTTCTCCTTCATGACTGAGCACGCTGAGCACCCGACCCACGCCGGCCCGGCGACCCGCAAGGGGGAAGAGACCCGCGAGCGGATCCTCACCGCCGCCCGGGACCTCATCCACCAGCACGGGTTCAAGCAGACCGGACTGGCGGACATCCTGGCGGCGAGCCGGGTGCCGAAGGGCTCGTTCTACTTCTACTTTCGCAGCAAGGAAGAGCTCGCGACCGAGCTGCTCCGGCGTCACCGCGCCGGCTATCGCGAGGCGATGGAGCGGGACGTGTTCCCGCCCGGTGGCGAGACGATCCCCCAGCTCGTCGCCTTCTTTCGCGGCTCCGCGCAGCGGCAGGCCGCCGACGGGTGCAAGTCGGGATGCCTGCTGGGGAATCTCGCGGCCGAGATCGGCGACATCCACGAGGACCTGCGGCGCGAAGTCGTCGCCAGCTTCATGGAGATGCGCCAGGCCCTGGCCTGCGTCCTCGCCCGCGGCCAGGCCCGGGGCGAGCTGAAGACCGACTTCGCGGCGGAGCAGGCGGCGGAGTTCCTGATGTCGGTGATGGAGGGCTCGGTCCTCCTCGCCAAGGCACGGCGCGAGCCGGCGGCATTCGCCGCCATCGAATCGTCCGTCGCCCGTTACCTGGAGACGTTGCGCAACCCGGCGCGGCCCCCCTCGGCCGCCACCATGAGCGGAGGGATCTCATGATCGCGACCACGCTGCGGATGGAAACGGACGAGCAGCTCGTCGAACGCGCGCAGGGCGGGGAGTCGGCCGCCTTCGACGAGCTCGCGCGGCGCTATGAGAACATCGTGTACCGCATCCTCTACAAGATCCTCCGTCACGACGAGGACACGCAGGACGCGCTGCAGGACACGTTCGTCAGCGCGTACCGCGCGCTGCCACGCTTCCGCAAGGATGCGAAGTTCTCGACCTGGGTCTATCGCATCGCCACGAACGCGGCGCTGATGAAGGCGCGCGCCCGCAAGACGAACCTCGTCTCGCTCGATCACCCGACCAACGACGACGATGCGCGCAGCGCGTGGGACCTGGTCGACGGTTCGGCGACGCCGGACCAGGACATCCTGTCCGACGAGACGCGACGCGTCATGGAGGACGCGATCCAGGCGCTGCCGCCGGAGCAGCGCGCGGCGTTCGTGCTGCACGACATCCAGGAGCTCTCGAGCGCGCAGACCGCCGAGGCCATGGGGATCACCGTGTCCGCCGTGAACTCGCGCCTGCATCGCGCGCGCGTGTTCCTGCGCGACCGGATCGGTCGCTACGTCCGCAACCCGGAGCCGGTCGCGTGGCGCAAGCTCGACCCGGCCACCGCGGCGAAGGCGGCGCGCATCTCGCGCGTCGTCGACCGCACGGGGCGCGCTCCGAGCTCGATCCGGGAAGCGAGCCGCAGCGCAGCCTGAACCCGGCGTGGGCGCTCCCCCCGGCCCATTCCGCAACGAAGCCCCGGTGCGCTGTGCGCGCCGGGGCTTCTGCTATCTTCCGGCCATGCGCATTCCCGTCTATCTCGAACTCGGCCCTGCCGGCGCCACCCGGGCCTGGGCGCTCGTCCTGCCCGGCGTCGCCGTCGACGCCGCGTCGCCCGAGGTGGCGCTCGAAGCCCTGCCCGTCGCCGTCTCCGACGAGATCGCGCTCCTCGCGCGCGCCGGTCGCCTCTGGGCGCACGCCGCCGAGCCGCTCGAGTTCGTCGAGACCGAGCGCGTCGACACCAATGTGAAGCTCGAGGAAGGCGCCGCGCGCGCTCTCTTCAAGTGGGACCTGCGGCCGACGAAGCCCGAGGACGTGGCCGCGGTGCTCGCCCGCATCGAACTCGCCTGCCGCACGATCGAGGCGGCGCACGCCGCGGCGCCGCCGGTCGCGACGTCGCCGGCGGGCGCGCGCCTGATCGCCACGGCCGACGGCTTCGTCTGGCTCCTGTCGCGGCTCGGCTCGCGGCCCGTGCACGCGCTGCCCTCCGACCCGCTGCCGCGGCTCCTCGCCGCCGAGGCGATCGTCATCGCGCGCCTGAACGACCTGCTCCCCGGCGACCTCGAGCGCCACGCCGTGTTCGCCGGGCAGCCGTGGACGACGCGCAAGGTGTTGCGCCGTCTCGCGCACCTCGCGCGCGAAGAATCGCTCGCACCGGTCGCATCGTGACCGAGGTCCATCCGGTCGTCGTCGTGGGCGCGGGGGCGGCCGGGCTCATGGCCGCAATCTCGGCCGCGAAGCACGGCGCACGCGTCGTGCTGCTCGAGGGCACCTCGCGCCTGGGGACCAAGATCCTCATGTCCGGCGGCACGCGCTGCAACGTCACGCACGACGTCGTCACCGCGGCCGACTACTACGGCGGCTCGCGCAACGTCGTGGCGCGCCTCCTGCGCGAGTTCTCGCACCTCGACACGGTCCGCTTCTTCGAGGACGAGCTGCACGTGCCCCTCAAGCGCGAGGAGACGGGCAAGCTGTTCCCGGTCTCGGACGACGCGCAGCAGGTGGTCGACGCGCTCGTTGGCCGCGCGCAGGAACTGGGCGTGGCGATCTGGCCGGGGCGCAAGGTGACCGCGATCGAGCGGGCGGCCGACGGCACGTATCGCCTGATCACCGAGACCGGCGGGCCGATCCACGCCCGCGCCGTGATCCTCACCACCGGCGGCCTGTCGTTTCCGCGCACCGGCTCCGACGGCACCGGCTACGGGCTCGTGCAATCGCTCGGCCACACGCTCACGCGCACGTCGCCCGCGCTCACGCCACTGGTGGCCTACAGCGGCGGGATGCACGAGCGCCTGCGTGGCGTGACGTTGCCGGTCGCGCTGACCGTGCTCATCGGCACGACGCGCAAGCGCTTCTGGCAGGGGGCGGGCTCGTTCCTGTTCACGCACTTCGGCTACAGCGGCCCGGTCGCGCTCGACGCCAGCCGCCACGTCGCGCGCGAGGCGTGGGAGGGTCCGGTCGCGGTGATCGCGAACTTCCTGCCGGAGACGACGAGCGAGACGTTCGAGCGCGAACTCATGCTCGGCATCGAGCACGAGCCCCGGCGCACGCTGCCGGCGCTGCTGCGTGGGCGGATCCCCGAGAGCCTCGTGTTCGAGCTGCTGGCTCACGCGGGCATCGAGCCCGAGCGCCCGCTGTCGCGCCTCTCGCGCGAGGAGCGCCGCGCAATCGTCGCCGCGATCACCGCGCACGAACTGCCGGTGCTCGAGGTCATGGGCTACCGCAAGGCCGAGGTCACCGCCGGCGGCGTGCCCCTGTCGGAGACGGACCCGCGCACGCTCGAGTCGCGCGTGTCGCCGGGACTCTACCTTGCGGGCGAGATCCTCGACGTCGATGGACGGCTCGGGGGCTACAACTTCCAACTCGCGTGGTCGACGGGATGGATCGCCGGGCGGGCGGCGGCGCGCTCAACGGCCGAGTCAGCGACGACGCTCCCGGCGTAGCTCGCGGAGAGGCCCTCGGCCTTGCTCCACAGGGGAATCACACACCAGCCGAGTCGGTTGGTGACTGCGACTCTTCACAGGGGCTTTCCGCTGCGCCGCGGTCGAGTTCTCAATGCCCTCACCGTCAGGCGAAGCTCGCCATCGACCTCGGCAAGCCGCCGCGCGAGTTGCCGGAGTTCCTTGGCGGCAAAGTAGGTCGGATTGATCGAGTAGAGCCGCGTGCGTCCGATGGCCCGCCCTGCAATGAGGCCGTCGAGCTCCAGGGAGCGCATCGCCTTCTGGACGACGGAGAGGCTGGTTCCCATGACGCGGGAGAGTTCACGCGGGTAGCTCTCGCCCAGGAGTTCTAGAGCGAGCAATACCCGGGTTCGGGAGCGGCTGCCAAAAGGGCTCGATGTCGTAATGACCTTCATAAGAGGTCATATGACCTCCCATGGCGCGACCGGTCAAGCGTCGCAGTTCGGATCCCTGAGGACACCCGGAAGCGCCAGGTCACGAAGGGATACAACTTCCAGTGGGCCTGGTCGACGGGGTGGGTGGCGGGGAGAGCCGCCGCGCGCACCGCGGTACCGGAACCGACTGAAGCGCCCTAAGTTCCAGTCGCCGTCGATGGAGCGTCGCCTTGGAGCGTGGGCCGCTCTGGCGCAAGTGGGATCTCCACGTCCACACGCCAGCGTCCATCCTGGACAATCAATTCCCGACCTCG
>Ga0209668_10000442_pt1 | contig 17067 bp, 13 predicted proteins | sample FrelakmetPLP11PL_FD_187150 | JGI IMG/M metagenome (GOLD analysis project Ga0209668, IMG submission 187150) | Freshwater lake sediment microbial communities from the University of Notre Dame, USA, for methane emissions studies - PLP11 PL (SPAdes)... | ecosystem: Environmental > Aquatic >... | reverse complement strand
ACATCTATATCTATAAAAGAAAATAAAATATTTATATTTAAGAAATATATTAAATCAGGAATAAAAACAGGTAAAAAACAATTAGATAATTTGGATATTAAATATTTCTGTAGATTACAAATTGTGAACAATGAATGGTTTTTAATTGTTCCTTATAAAAAAGAAATACCCCAAAATACAGTAGATTTAAGACATGATTTTTGTGCGCTAGATCCAGGAACAAGAACATTTCAAACAATTTATTCTCCAGAATTATGTTTGCAAATTAAAGTAAATAAAGAAAAAATAAAATCTTATACTAATAAGAGTGATAAATTTGATTCTTTAAGGAAAAAGAAAAAAATAACAAGAAAAAGACATAAAAGGAGAAAAAGAAAAATATATTCAAAAATATCAAATTTAATAGATGATATGCATTTTAAAACAATAAATTATCTAACAAAAACATTTAAACATATTATTATACCAGTATTTCAAACTAAAAATATTGCTATGAAATCAAATAATAAATATTTAAATAGAGATTTGATGCTCATGAAACATTATAGTTTCAGAACAAGATTACAAGCGAATGGATCGCTTAACAAATGTCATATTGATGTTTGTACCGAAGAATACACTTCGAAAACATGCGGAGCATGTGGATTGCTTAATAACGTTGGTAAATCTGAAATTTACAATTGTTTTAAATGTAAAACAATAATAGACAGAGATATAAATGGGGCAAGGAATATAGCAATAAAAAGACTTTCCGAGTATAAATCTTATAAAAAGAATAAAGTAACGGGAAAAAAAAATATTAATATTATTACTTTATAATAAGATTAATACCCATGGAGCTACACATGGGTTAGAGGCACAAGTATACCCTGATAAATACGCGCTCTGATTTTAAATTCAATTGTTTATCTTTGTATGCTGGCTAACGTAGCGGTACACTGGATAGGTTTAAAATTAAAGGGACCACCCTTTAATTTTAATTAAGTTAAGTTAAGTTTTATTCGGATAATTTGATAAAGTAATCAACAATTTTCTTCATATTATCTTTTATATCAATCACTTCAAGCGATATAGAATAATCGGCTGGATATCTATTAATTGTATTTGGTATTTGATTTATTTTAACCATACACTCGTAAAATCTTGTTGTATATTCTTTTATATAGGATAAATATGTATACATCGTATTTGAGTCTTCTATATCTTCAAGATTGATAACTAGAGCATTTTTAGCATGATAATCATAACTACAATCATATAAAAATTCTTGTTCATAATCTCCAGGTTGGAATCTAAAGTTAATTCCTAGATTTCTAAATAGCGCATCGATATTTTCTAGTTTAGCGTTCTTACACCAATTTTCAAGATAATAAGCCATACCAAAATCTTCTTCCAGGATATTACTCCAATTATTAAAGTACATATCAGAAAACTTTTTTAATTCTTTACAGAAAGAATTTATAATTTCTTTCAGTTCGTTTTTAAAGTCTTCCACACTTGATTTTCCATCTTCATATTTTTTATTACATAATCGGATAGTATTCATATTCATATTAATATCTTCAGAGAATGACATAATTACACCTTATCCTCAATTCTACATTATAAAATTCATTTTTATAAAATGCATTCTCTCCATGAGAATAAATTTAAGTTAAAGATGTATATATAAATTAAACCATTCATGGATAGAAATAATAATAAAAGAATTACTATAAGATCAAGCACACGATTGAGGATTGCGGCTGGACAACGATATGACTGCAATGAATGTAAAAACCGTCTATCCGACAGGTTTGAAATAGATCATATTATACCTCTGTGTAAAGGAGGTGAAAATTCCTTGGAAAATTTGCAAGCATTGTGTAGCAATTGTCATTCAAAAAAAACTTCAGACGATATGCAAAAATTATACGATAAAAATGAGGAGATTAAAACAGGAAAGTCAAGATTTTTCAATCCAATGGCATTTGAATATCTGGGAAATAAATCCTCTAATAACCGCATAAAATCAATTTAAATTTATATTACAAAAATGAATTTTATAATATTAAAGTTAAATATTAATAAAATGCCAACTATAAGTAAAATAAGTTTTGCTATTATTAGCAAAATAACAAATGCAACCAGTGGTATTAATAATATAGATTTTACTGGTGCGATGACAGAATTTATTGCAAATATATCTAATATTCAATTAGATACAATTCCTGATTTTATCCCTTGTGATAAAAAATTACATCTTACAAGACCTAAAATGCGTGAAGAAATGCGTAATAATTTAAAACCACGATTACCCCACTTTTTCAAAAAAAGAGGTTATGAAAATTATGATAAAATCAATGGTTGTAGTATTGATAAGTTTGAAGAAACCATTGAAGAAGCAGTTAAAATATTGGTTAAAAAACAACAAGGAAGGTGAAAAAATTGCTATCGCATAAAATCAATTTAAATTTATATTATAAAAATGAATTTTATAGCGCCATTTATTTCATATAGAATAATAATATGTCATCTTTTGATAACAATAATATAACCCGCTCCGCGGTGTCGGAGGTAAATATGGCTAATAAAAATATGAAAAGGATTACAGTTGTATTGATTGATATCAATCTAATCGACAGTGGTTCGGAAAAATATATAGATGTTTATTATAAATTTACTAGAGAAAATAAAACATTATTTATACCAAAAGAATGTAAAAGAATTATATTTGGAAATGTAACTTTTGAATATTTAAATCAATATAAAGAATTTATTGAGAACATTGTTATTGGTGATAATTCAATATATTTTTTTTTATTAGCTCTATATGATTTTCCTATTAAAAAAAATAATTATTTAGAAATACTTGGATCTGATGATATAATGTATTACTTTCATTTCAAATCCAATATAAAAGGTTTATCTCTCGGTGACCGCTCCGCGGCCTCTGCCTCTGGCAGTGACCTAGAAGAGGCCGCCCCCTTCGGGGGTGACGGAGATAATATTATATGTGATACTATAATGACAGTTGGAATAAAAAATAAAAATTTTGCAGAGCCAAAGGTGTCATATAATTATATTAATAGTCCAATCGAAAAAATATGGTCTTTTCTGTACGAGTAAATAAAGTAATTCAATAGACAGCACACATCGAAGATATATACATATAAATTAAATTACGTATACGTAATTTAATTGAGAGCATGCATTTTATAAAAATGAATTTTAACCAGTTGAATTAGATGTTAATTTGTAATATGAATACTATGACCTCAAACACATATGATTATGATTGTGATTATGATTATTACTCTTATGGAGTAGATTATGATTATGAATTTAAAACTCGAAATCCGGTTGAAAATTATTCGAATGACATGTTTGATTCATTTGATTCTTCTTATATGGAAGATGATTATGATTCGAACGTTGAAAGTAATTCTCTTTCTTCCGATGAGAAAAAATATTGGAATTGGATTTATTCTGATACTGATATAATTTCTAAAAGAAAAACATTTTATCCTTCTCCTATTCTTCCTAATGGTGAAATTATAACCAAATCTAAATTCCTTCTTCATTTAAATCATCTTATTGAAATGCAAAAAGTAGAAGAGAAAATAGTGTATTTACAAAATGAAATTGAGAAACACAATCTAATACTGGAAATTGAAGAACTTAGAAAAAAACTTCCTAAGTTTTCAGAAGAAGGATTCAAAAAGGAAAATATTTTGAAGAAAATGAAAGAAGAACAAAATAAGATTGATGAAGAAAATAAGAAAATAACTAAGCAATTGCGATTGGAATTTATTATTGATATGAAGAAAATTATAAGTAAAAATAAAACAAATAATAAGAAAAATACTGTATTTAAGTCTAATGTAAAAGTAATTAGTGAAAGTGTTATTCTTGAAAGAAGAAAAGAAAAAAAGAGAATACGAGCAATTGAAAAGAAAGCGGAAAAAATTCAAGAGGAAATTAACTCTAAAAAATTAAAAGAAGAAATGGAACTTGAAAAAGACCAGAAGAAAAAAGAAAAGGACTTGTATACAGAAGAATTGATTAATAGTATAAAAGAAGATAAATTAAGTGATAATAAAAAGAATATGATTAATGATTTGGAAATAGTAATTAAGAAGTTGGATGCAGTCAAAGAAATAGAGGTCGCTTTAGCGATCGAAGATAAAAAAGAACAGAAGATAATAAAAAAGACTGTTAATAAAGAAGTTGAAGGATGGAGTATTACTATGAGTCGTGGCTCGGGTGATAAAAAAGAAAGAGTAAAATTTTTGTGTGAATCTATTATTTCAAAGACTAAATGCAGACATGGAGATAAATGTAATTTTTCTCATGTTATTTCAGCTTGTCCTTTTGGAATTAAATGTCTTAATGTAGAGAAAAAAGAAAGTGAAAATGCATATATTAATAAGGGACGTAAAATATGTACTTTTACTCATTTAAATGAAACTATTGAAGATTTTGAAATTAGAGTAGGAATAAATAATCAGAATAAGAAATCGGCTGCCTCTGTCGGTGTCCTCAAAGAGACCGCTTCCAAGGTGGGTGACCCTATAAAAAATAAAAAAGAAAATGACCAATGCATAGCCTATGGTAGAACTATTGATTCTAATAATACTTGGAGTAACATTGCATATATAGGTATAACTCCTAAAGCTTCCTCTGACAGTGACCTTGGACTGCAGAGCAGCCCGCCCGTTACACGGAGGGGAGCGGCCGCTACCGGAAGCAGTGAAAACTTTATCGATGTCGTTAGTGAAAAAAAGAAAAGTGTTATTACTTTAAATAAAACTCAGATGTGCAATTCAGTATCATCTAATATTAAATGTAGACATGGTGATAAATGTAGGTATGCTCATAGTAAAGAAGAATTGGTATGTGGGTATGGTAATGGATGTACTAGTAATAATTGTAATAGGCTGCATCCCAGAGATAAAGAGGCCGTCAGAGACAGCGTTGAAAAGTCATCAATCGTGCTGGGACCGGTTTCTTCGTATACTAACCCTATATCTGTATCTGAAAAATCAGAGTCTGAAATAAAGACTATTGTTAAAACACAAATGTGCAATTCAGTATCATCTAATATTAAATGTAGACATGGTGATAAATGCAGGTATGCTCATAGTAAAGAAGAATTGATTTGTGGGTATGGTGATAGTTGTAAAAGTAAGAATTGTGATAGAATTCACTCTGTGTCCCTTGTGAGCACCATAGACCTCTCCGCTGCATCGACTGTAGTTAATGTAAAAGAATTTAATACAAATGCTAAAGTTAAATTATGTGCATTTATTGGAAGATGTAAAAATGGAATCAATTGCAAATACTCTCATATAGATTCGACATCTGAGAAGCAGGTGTATAACAGGCCGTCTCCTCATTCAGTTAGAGTATCGGAAGCGTCGATGACTTTTGAATGTGGATATGGAAATCAATGCAAAAAAGTATGTTGGGATGGTTATAAATACATTAATTTACATAATACTATATGTGATAGAAGACATCCATATGAAAATAATATTTTATATAAATATAGATGTAGTAAATAATATTCATATCTTCGATTTGTATATCTAAATAAATTAAAGGTGTCCGCCTTTAATTTATTAAATTTATTTTATAAAAATGAATTTTATCTAAATGATATGGTATAAATTTGTAATTATGTCTAATTCTAAGAATATTAAAATGATTATTGATATGATTATGGATAGGATTAATTCACATATAAAAGATATTACAAGTGACAGATTTTATAAACAATGGATAGATGGAAGTAATCAAGAAACTATTGTTGATGAATTATCTTCAATTAATTTCAAAGAATTATCTGAAGAAGATGAAGATGAACTGTCCGAGGTCGCTGTTGGTGATCTCGACTTCGGAGGGGAAGAAGATTATGAATGTAAAATAATTAAAATGTTTAGTACAATTAAGTATGAGAAAAGAAGAGAGCTGATTAAAAAATTATCCGATAGTATTCCAGATAGTAATAATAATAAAAAGACAAAGGGTCAAAAAAATACAGAAAGAAAAAAAGCGGTTAGGAGACCAAAAAAAAAGAATACTATAAAAAAGCCAATGTCTGCGTATCTTTTGTTTTGTTCAGATGAAAGAGTAAAGGTTCTGAATAAAAATCCTGAAATGAAATCGAAAGATATTATGAAAGAAACAGCTATTAGATGGAAGAGAATAAATGAAGAAGATAAACAGGCTTACATTTTAAGAAATGAAGAATTAAAAATTGAATATCAAGAAAGAATTAATCAATTGAAAGACGAGGGAATTGAGCCCGTTGAAACTGAAAATAAGGTTAAAACCAGAAGGAATAAAAAACAGAAAAAAGATAGGGCTGATCAAGAAGAACAGAATGAAGACGGGGATGATCAAGATGGCGGCGAAGGTGTGGTAGAAAAGAAGACAAGAAAGGTTAGTGGATACGTATTATATTGCAGAGAAGTGAGGGATAGATTTAAAGAAGAAAATCAGGGAATGTCAGGAAGAGAAATTGTTAAGCTTATCAATATATCGTGGTCTGAGCTTAGTAAAGAAGAAAAAGATGGATATAGTGGATAAATTAAATAATAATTAAAATTAAAGTCGTATGACTTTAATTTTATTGATGCTATTAAATTCATTTTATAAAATTGAATTTATAATAATTGATTTATTAAAGAAGAGTAATGTCTGATATTATTAATGATAAAAAGATTATTTGCGACCACAAAGAGGTCGAAAAAAAGATTATTTGCGAGCGAGAAGAGGCGGCTTCTACGAAGTCGAAAGTCGAAGCTAGTGTAATTAAAAAAGTAAATAAAGATAGTCGGGCAAAAGGAAAGAAAGAAGTAAAAGAAACAAAATGTTCTATTTGTTGCGAATCGTATTCTTCTTCTATAAGGAAAAAAATTGAATGTCCAAAATGTAATAATGCTACTTGTAAAAAATGTATCGAAACATATCTTTTGGGGAATGATAAAGATGTACCTACATGCATGCATTGTAATCTTGAATTCTCGACGGCGTTTATGTTTGAAAATACGTCCAAAGTATTCTTTAGAGATAGATTTATAAATAAAAAAGCTAAAAAAGTATTTAACGAACAAAAATTATTGCTTCCTTCTACATTAATAACATATAATAAAAAGAAAGAAAACAACCAAAGACAATATCAAATACTTCAAGAAATTAGTGAATTGCAAGAAAGAATTGATAGTTTGTCTTATGAATATAATAGTTTAAAAAATAATTTTACCGTAAATGAAAAATTAGACGATAAGATACATAGACCGTGTCCTGTAAACGACTGCAAAGGATATTTATCTTCTGCTTGGAAATGTGGATTATGTGAAGTATGGGTTTGTCCTGATTGTGGAAATGTAAAAAAAGAAAGGCTGCAACGCAACGAACATCCTCATATATGTAATGAAGATGATAAAAAGACACTGTTGATGTTGAAAAAAGATACAAAGCCTTGTCCAGGGTGTTATAAACCTATCCATAAAACAGAGGGATGTGATCAGATGTTTTGTGTTGAATGTCATACTGCTTTTTCATGGATTACAGGTAAAAAAGTAAATGGAGTAATACATAATCCTCATTATTATGAATTTCAGAGACAACAGAATGGAGGAAATGCGCCTAGAGTAGCTGGAGATAATCCATGTGGAATTAATGAGAACGAATTGCCTCCTTTATACTTGATAAGAACCAAATTAAACGGGGCTAATGTTTTAAGAAGTTTAAACAGAAGTAATTCCAGTGGTTTAAAACTTGAATCTATTCATATGGCATGTGCTCATAATCAGGAATTTGTTAATATAAAAGTACAGAATAACATTAATATAAATAATAGAGAATATTTATACACTACATACAGAGAAAAATATTTGGATAATGATAAAGAATATGATGAAAAAATATGGATAAGTAATATAAAAGCAGAAATTAAAAAAGTAGATAAAAATAAACAGATAAAAATGATCTATGATATGGTTCATAGTGTAATGATTGATATTTTCAATAAATTTATAGGAAGTCCAGTATGTAATGAAGAAGAATATATATCCGAATTTAATGCTATAAGAATATACGCAAATGAACAATTGAAAAAAATAAGTGAATATTACGGAACAAAAGTTTACTTATATAAGTCGGATTTCAAACTTGAGTTTTGATAATTAAAATTACGTATACGTAATTTTAATTATTATATACGCTGGATGAATTTTATAAAAATGAATTTTATAAAGTGAATCAATAATAAAGTGTAATATGTCTATTAATAATAATAAAAAAATAATTATTGATGATTATGATGATTTTGAAATTAAAAAAGTAAATAAAATATCAAAAGGAAAGAAAGAAGTGAAAGAAGAAAAAAAGAATTTAAATGAAGGAGGTGACCGCGGAGCGGCCGCCCCCTTCGGGGGTGAATGTTCTATTTGTTGCGAATCATATTCTTCTAATATAAGGAAAAAAATTACATGTCCAAAATGCAATAATTCTACTTGTAAAAAATGTATCGAAACATATCTTTTGGGGAATGATAAAGACGTACCTACATGCATGCATTGTAATCTTGAATTCTCGACTTCTTTTATGTTTGAAAATACGTCAAAGGTATTCTTCAGAGATAGATTTTTAAATAAAAAAGCTATACAAATATTAAAAGAACAAAAAACATTGCTTCCTTCTACATTAATATCGTATAATAAAAAAAAAGAAAATAAAAAGAGACAACTTGAAATAATTAAAGAAATGAGTGAATTGAAAGAAAGAATGACTCTATTGTCCAGAGAATTGGGTAATTTAAAAACCAATATTGAATCGACTGATTCAAATGCACCAGAAGATAAGATTCATAGACCTTGTCCTGTAAACGAATGCAAAGGATACCTATCTTCTGCTTGGAAATGTGGAATGTGTGAAGTATGGGTATGTCCTGACTGTGGAAATATAAAAAAAGAAAGAAATGATGAAACTCATGTATGTAATGAAGATGATAAACAGACTTTATTGATGTTGAAAAAAGATACAAAACCTTGTCCCGGGTGTTATAAACCTATCCATAAAACAGAGGGATGTGATCAGATGTTTTGTGTTGAATGTCATACTGCTTTTTCATGGATTACAGGTAAAAAAGAAAATGGAAGAATCCACAATCCTCATTATTATGAATTTCAGAGACAACAGAATGGAGGAAATGCACCTAGAGTACCTGGTGATAATCCATGTGGAATCAATGAGAATGAATTGCCTTCTTTCAACTCTCTAAGAAACAAATTAAATAATCTATTTGGATTTGGATATAATAGGCCAATGCAAAAACTTGAATCTATTCATATGGCATGTGCTCACAATCAAGATATCGTTAATAGAAGAGTACAAAATAATATTAATATAACTACTAGAGAAAATCTATATACTACATACAGAGAAAAATATTTGGATAATGATAAAGAATATGATGAAAAAGTATGGATAAGTAATATAAAAGCAGAGATTAAAAAAACAGAGAAAAATAAACAGATAAAAATGATCTATGATATGGTTCATAGTGTAATGATTGATATTTTCAATAGATTTATGGGAAGTAAATTTTATGATCAAGAAGTATATGTACAAGAATTTAATTCTATAATAATATATGCAAATGAACAATTAAACAAAATAAGCGAATATTATGGAACAAAAGTTTACTTATATAAGCCAGATTTCAAACTTGATATATATTAATTAAAAATTACGTATACGTAATTTTTAATTATACACCATGCCATATACACCATGCATGGTATGCATTTTATAAAAATGAATTTTAACCAGTTGAATAGAACGGAATAGCATGATATGTCAAACAACATGAAAAACGCAAATATGAATATGAACTGGCATGGCCAGAATCACATGAATATGAACTGGCATGGCCAGAATCACATGAATATGAACTGGCATGGCCAGAATCAAATGAATCAAATGCAACAATATAACTGGCATGGCCAGAATCAACAATATCAACAATATCAACAATATCAAATGGAACAACATAAAATACAAGAACAAATTAGATTACATAATCAAAAAGTTTTTGAATATCAAATGAAAGAAGATTTAAAAAAAAAAGAATTTGAAAAGATTGAATTGGAAAGAAAAGAAATATATAAAAAAATGGAAGATAAAAAATATAGAGATAGTCTTAATGTTATGACTGAATTATGTGAAACATATATTAAGGGCAAAAGATGTTATAAAAAATATTGTGCTTTTGCTCATTCAAAAGCTGAATTAAAGATTAAAAAATGTGGATATGAAAAATTTTGTAATTGCATAGAATATAAAAATAATACTTGTGAAAATAAATCGGATATCATCTGTTTAAAATTACATGAAACTATAGAATCCGAAGATGACTATTATAAAAGGTGTAATTTGATTAATCCTAATAATGATAAAATTATAATCATATTAGAAGATGATGATACCGACATCGAAGATGACTCGGAAGTAAGTGATAATGATACTGAATATGAACTATGGAAAAATGATCGTCTAATTGAATATGAAAATGATTATAAAAAAATAAAAAGTAATATATTAAGATCTGATATGATACATGAAATGATTAATGAAATGATTTATGAAATGTTATCAGAAGCTGAATTATTGATGATATCGGAACCCGAATTATTGTTGCATTTGTAAATATAAAATCGCTTGAAATTATTCGAATGACATGTTTTATTCATTTGATTCTTCTTAGAGGATGATTATGATTAGAACGTTGAAAGTAATCTATTTCTTCCGATTAAAAAAATAAAAAAAAAATAAAAAAAAAATAAAAAATAAAAAAAATAAAATATAGCCTATTAGGCTATATTTTATAAAAATGAATTTTTAATGGACAATAGAGACGTTAATTGTAATGAATAATTTAATGAATAATTTTAAAAAAAAATATTATGAAAACAAAAGATTAACAGATAGATTATTAATTGATCTTCCTATATACTTTAAAAAGTATTGCCAGGATGAAAAAATATATAATGAAATAGAAGATAAATTAATTGATTTAAATATATGTGATTGTGACGCCGTGCACAGCGGAGCTAAGCAACGGGCCTCTTCTTTCAGAGGTGACGGAGGAGAGGCTGGTGGAGACAGCTCCTTATATTATATATGCGAAGATTGTCTTAATATTAAAGATAGAATATATGAATTAATTTTAGAAGTAGTTGTCTCCATGGTCGCTGCCTCTGGCGGTGAAAACTTTAGCGGGGATCCGAATTTTAATTTATTGAGTTATTTTATGGATGAAAGTTCAAGAGATATAAATTTTGAATCTGTATATACAACGTTAAATGAAAAAAGTATGGAAATGTTTGATCAGATTGCATTCAAGTTAATTGAAGAGTTTCTAAAAGATAAAAATGGATATTGTATTATAGGGGGTAAAGCTGTTGACAAATGGCTTAATCATTCTAAATATACAGATTCGGAAAATAAATTGATCGAAACTAAAGATTATGATGTTGTTTTACATGGTACGAATGATGATGCAAAAAAATTTTGTATAGATTTATATAGAGAAAAATTTTTAAGTTTTACAAAACAAATTAATAAAGATGAATTATGCTCTTATGGAATAGAATCAATAGAGACTAGATTTGATGATACATTGTGTTTTTCATCTACCAGTACTCCTGTATATCAAATTGGATATTCTTATATAAAAGATAATGAAATTAAGACAAATTATTTTATTGATATACATGCATCCACTATTTACGGAAAAATGGAAATTGTTGAAATAGAATCTATAAATTATATAAATTTAAAAAGTATTATTGAAAATATAAATTGCTCATTAGATTATTATAAAATGGAAAAAAGAATAAAAAGAAAGTTTCTTATAGAACAGGCTTTAATTGATATAACAAAATTAAACCCTTATATTTTAGATAAAATTTTAAAAAGTAATATAATAGAATATTATACAGGCTATTTTCTAACTATATCTTAATAAATAAATTCCCATAGGAAATTTATTAAGATATTTAAAATGGATCTTGAGACAGCTACGGTAGTCAGATCGCACCTACGGTTTGTAAAGATGAGACTTTAAAGTCGTATTTAGCCCGAATTAATCGGTGCCTCAAGTTAATTTAAAAATTTATATATTAGATGATAAGAGATGTAAGAGATTAGAAGATTCGGGCGGATCTTTACTGGTAATAACAGCAGTATAATCCGATGGATCTCGAAGAGGCCCGCGGCTTCGCCGTGGACTCTGTGCAACTGGTTTAAGTGTTGGATTGAGTTCAATAAGTTCAATTTCATATCCCGCTTCGCGGTCATCTACGGCGCCGCTACCCGAAGGGGGCCGTAGGCTAAAGCGGTCATTATCGTAAAAATTCATCCATTCTAACCAGTAATAATTTATATTAAAAAACATTATTATTTATATTACACATCTTCGATATATATATTAATTAATTAAATAATTACACATCGAAGATGTGTAATTATACGCATGCCGCTTTAGCGGCGCCGTGGGTGAATATAATTATTCCAAAGCTCATTGGTACTAAGAGAATAATGAAATAAATTACCACAGTAAATTATATATATGTATTAGTTACTTTAACCATATCTTGGATAGTATGGGTTTGGTGTAGATTCATCGCCAGGTTCACTGTCACCGTCATTATTATTCAAGCGATACGGGCCTTTTATTTCATCGAAACATTTATTAATTTTTTTATTCCATATACATGGGTAAGAACAATCCTTTTCATTTTTTTTATTACAAGTGGTCGATGTTTTTGTTTTTGGATAAATTTTTATATTTGTATTTTTAATATTATGTAAAGTAATTTTATTCGATGATGGTTTTATAATTTTTATATGTTGTTTATTTTCTACAATATCCAACCATCTAGAAAGCAATGTATTCTTTACAAAGTTTGATATAGACCCCTTGCATTTCATTACAAACCGTTGAAACGGGCTTTTATCAAATTCTTCCAAATTTTTTGAATTATAATAATTTGCTTGAAGTGCCGATATATATCTTATTTTACATTTTGCTGAGTTAACATTATTTTTATTTAAATCAAATACTATATCGTTATACAATTCGTATTTAATGTAATCAATTGGAGTTATAAATTTATTAAATATTTTTATGTATGGGGTGCAAGTATCTATTTGAACAATTATACAAACGGGCTTTTTTTTATACGTTAATATATGTTCATCTTTATTTATAGCTTGCCATTCTTTGTGCATAGTTAACATCTCCAAATCAGAATGGTTTAATCTTTTTTGACTCAATAAGTTGCATATAATTCCACTTAATTCAGAAAGGTCATTTTGTGCGTTTTCGGACAAAACTTTCAAATGATCTACAAATAACCTTTCCGTCCCGCCTGCTGCCTCGGCAAGTGTGTTGTACGCTATATTCCCAGAAAATATAAGTTTTTTATTTTTAGTAAATGTATAAATATTATTAATTATCATAATCTCGTCATCATTTAACGCATGTCCTCCTTCAGGGATAATAAAAATATCAGAACATTTTATCTGTCGACCGAGAGGTTTTGTCCATTTTTCTATCAATTTTTGCCGTTTATATACCTTCTGATATCTTGAAATATCTTCGGCCGGACTAATCAATTGCCTATACATATCAATATTCAATTGAGCTGGGGATACAATTCTTAATCCATTTTTTTTAACTGTTTGAATATTATCAAAATATTTCCTGGGGAGATATGTTATGTCTGCTACGTTCCAAAAGTTACTATATATTTTGAAAGTTCCAGAGTGCATACCACCTCTTATTTCTGTATATATATACCCACTTTCATAAAGAATTTGCGAAAGTTCCAATGCATCTTTCCAAGGGTCATAGGAAAAAAAATCATAATCAGGCAATTCAGATCTCTTGTAAATTTTATTATTTTTATCTAAATAATTATTGATTGCAAACCCCCCATAAAGTATTAATCCTTTCTTTTTAATAAAATCTCTAACAATTCTAAATTTTTTTGGATCATTGTATGAAACGACATCAGTTCCTTCTATAAATTTTTTCTTATTATATAGTATAGCTATTTTTTCTGCATTTTTTTGTATTCTTTCAATGTCTTTATCGGCATTAATAGCCTCCGGTACCCTCAAATCAACATCTATATTATCATTTCCAATCGATGAAGTTATGTATTTATTTGAAACTGGAACCCAGCAGTATTCATTTGGATTTAATGATCCTATATTTTTCCAAACATATGTTTTATTATTTTTTCGCATTGATGGACTTATATTTGGAATTATATTTTTATTTGATTTATTTTTTGCGCAACTCATTTTATTATATACAAATATAAAATATCTTTATACTATACTTTATATTTATATTTACACGTATATTTTATAATATAAATGAAAGCTCTTTGGTACTGAGTTACGATGGCTCAAGAAACTCATGGGGAAAAAAGGCCTGTGATGCTGAAAAGAGATTTGATAATTATCTTAGATTGGATAGATATATAAACTTAATTAAGTATATGAAAAGGTCGGCCGGATATCCGGCCGACCTTTTCATATACGAGTTACAACAGGGAATAACGAGTTACGAGGAACTTATATTCATCCGGATCTTCTTCTTGACCTCTAAAGCGGCGCCTACGGGTGATTTAACCTTCTTAAGTGTAAAATTATAAAAATGAAATTTAATTACTCAATCATGGAGTAAATTATAATATGACAACTAATAAAAAAAAAAAAGAAGACGAGATTATAAGATTATCTGGAGATATAGAAAGTGTTGGTAATGGAAGAATATCAATAAGATTTAATCCAACTTGCTCTAATATTGTGATGAATAGATGCATAAGACAATTTGGTTCAGTTATACACTCAATTGACTTTAATAATAATCCTAATGCTAAAAGAGAAACTATTCTTTTAATGATTCGATTTGGTATTTCAAATAATACTAATTGTGATATTAAAACACTCAATCTAAAACATATTGAAGTGACTGACATTAGTTCTCTTATTGATTTAACTAATCTTAGAAGACTCGATTTATCAGCTACTCAAGTGACTAACATTATTCCTCTTTCCAATTTAATTAATCTTAGAAGACTCAATCTATCAAGTACTCCAGTGACTGACATTAGTTCTCTCTCCAATTTAAATAATCTTGGAGAACTCAATCTATCATGTACTAAAGTGACTGACATTTGTCATCTTATTAATCTTAGAATACTCTATCTATCAAAAACTCAAGTTACTGACATTAGTTCTCTTATTAATTTAACTAATCTTAGAATACTCCATCTATCAAATTGTGATGTGACTGACATTTGTCATCTTATTAATCTTAGAATACTCTATTTATTTGGTGATCAAGTTACTGACATTAGTTCTCTTATCAATTTAACTAATCTTAGAATACTACATCTATCATATACTCAATTGACTGACATTAGTTCTCTTATTAATTTAACTAATCTTGAAGAACTTGATCTATCAATTACTCCAGTGAGTGATATTGGTTCTCTTTCTAATTTAATTAATCTTAGAATACTCGATCTATCAAGTACTCCAGTGAGTGATATTAGTTCTCTTTCTAATTTAATTAATCTTAGAATACTCAAACTATCAAGTACTCCAGTGAGTGATATTAGTTCTCTTTCTAATTTAATTAATCTTAGAAGACTCAATCTAAGATATACTCCAGTGAGTGATATTGGTTCTCTTTCTAATTTAATTAATCTTAGAATACTCGATCTATCAGATACTAAAGTTAGTGATATTAGTTCTCTTTCTAATTTAATTAATCTTAGAATACTCGATCTATCAGATACTAAAGTTAGTGATATTAGTTCTCTTTCTAATTTAATTAATCTTCGATCACTCAATCTATCATATACTCCAGTGAGTGATATTAGTTCTCTTTCTAATTTAACTAATCTTCGAGAACTCGATCTAACATATAATGACGTGAGTGACATTAGTTCTCTTAATCATTTAATTAGACTGGATATTCAACGTGATGTGTGACATTAGTTCTCTTAATCATTTAATTGGACTGGATATTCGAATCGACACCTTTTAAATATTTGTATTTTAGAAAATGTAATGGTTAAATTTTATAATTAAGTATATATATATATACGAATGCGGCTTCCACCTTTTATTTTATAAAAATGAATTTAATTACTATTATAGTAATTAAATTATATAATATGACAACAAATAACTTCTCTAATCTCGCTTATGAGTTGATTAATGATAAATATTCCAAAGCTAAATATCTTGGGATCGAATGCATAATGGAAACGAAAACAGGGTATATTAACGCACCCAATTTTTGTAAGGAAGCCCAAAAAACCGAGGATACAGAATCCCAAAAATCCGAGGATACAGAATCCCAAACCCCCGAGGATACAGAATCCCAAAAAACCGAGGATACCGAAGCCCAAACCCCCGATGATACCGAACCCCAAAAAACTCGTGGAAAAAAGAGATTTGATAATTATATTGCAAATGCTAGATATATAAACTTGGTTAATTATATGAAAAGGTCTCCTGGATTTCAAGGAGACCTATCAATACGAGTTACAACAGGGAATAACGAGTTACGAGGAACTTATATTCATCCGGATCTTCTTCTTGATCTTGCATCTTGGATATCACCAGCAGCATATATTAAAGCAAGTGGAATAGTAAAGAATTTTTTGCTAAGAGAAAAGGAAGAAGAAAATATGAGACTAAAAGTGGAGAAAAGTAGACTTGAAAAAATGTTTGAAGAATCGGATAAAAGGAGAGAAGAATCGGATAAAAGAAGAGAAGAATCGGATAAAAGGAGAGAAGAGGCGGAGAAGAGAGCTGAACAAATGCTATTAAAAATGACTCTCCAAAATGAGACAACTCATATTAAGCTTGATGAAACAAAAATTAAGCTTGATGAAACAAAAATTACGCTTGATGAAACAAAAATTACTTTACAAAGAAAGATTGATAAAACAAAAATTAATTTACGGAGAGTAGAAGCTAGAG
>Ga0209668_10000441_pt1 | contig 17085 bp, 12 predicted proteins | sample FrelakmetPLP11PL_FD_187150 | JGI IMG/M metagenome (GOLD analysis project Ga0209668, IMG submission 187150) | Freshwater lake sediment microbial communities from the University of Notre Dame, USA, for methane emissions studies - PLP11 PL (SPAdes)... | ecosystem: Environmental > Aquatic >... | reverse complement strand
TTCAACAAAATCTAACACTTCTTTAACCTTCTTATCAGGCAAAGTAACTATATCTTCAATAAGTCGCTCTTTTAAATTTGCACCCGGCATTCCGGCCTCCTTAACCTTTTAATATTTTACCATATATGATTGGTATAATGAATTTTCAACAAGTTTACCAATTGTATAATCTTCTCCCAATAACCACACTTCATATTCATTTTCTAATGTGGATACTGACGGAATAATATGTGTATAACTCTGTATTTGGAACAATTTCTCAACAATGGTATCACATGCCATTTGTAGTATATGTTTATTCGTATATACGCCAAGAGTTTCTATTATAAAATTAAATCTATTTGGGTAGAAATAACGGAATGAATCCAATAATAACCAATCTTTTAATTCAAAATCCATATCCTCTTGCGTAAGTCCTTTGGATTCCAATTCGCGCTTTTTCGCATTATAATTTTCAATTACTAATTCCTCATCTTTAACATTACCATATGAACACGTTGAAACTACGTTATACATACCATCTTCATTCGCAGTGCCATATGAAAACTCGCACGATAATCGAATTACATCACCTGGCAGATCCGCGATTTTAGGACGCAATTTCACAAAATCCGTATATGACTCTATTTTTAAAGTATCCCATACTATTTTACTTGGAGGAAATATCTTCTTTACCTCACTTTCCGGTAAATATTCACCAGTATCTTTCTGTTTAATCTTAAAATCTCGAGTAGTTACAATCAAATATTCATTGGTATTATTATCCACATTTACTTCTAATATCAAATTCTTTAACACTGATAATTCCTGTTTATATAATTCATGAATTGGTATACAACTCAACCTCTGTTTAATTATCTCATTATTTAATATACTTGTATTTTTATAAATAGTACAATCATTCTTTTCAGGAGGAGTAGTTCTAAATATCACCGTGGGTATATCCGATAAAATCGTTCTTCGTAACGCATTCGCCAATGACACATCCACGCCATTCATTTTAAACTGTAAATCATATTCAGTATCCTCAATCTCGGTAATTATCTCTGTATCAAATTGCGCCATTTATACTTTATTATTATTATTATTATTTAATCAATTTTATATAATAATAATTTAAATATGTATTTATTCAAATGAATTTCAATATTATCTTAGACCGCGTAAAACAAGAAGAACAAATAATTACCTTACTTAACAATTTTCAAAATACTCCATTAAATGTTAAAAGAAATATATATATTCAAGGACTCCCTGGAATCGGTAAAACCACATTTACCACACAATTATTAAATAAATTAAATTACGATATTATCCGGTACGATTCCATAGATATTAGAAATACACAATTTATAGAAACATTATCTGCGTCAAATAAATTCTCAAATAACGTTTTAAATAAATTCAAAAAAACAACCATACCAGTAGTCATATTACTCGACGATATTGATAGTATTAATTCCGGAGATAAAACAATCATTAGCCATCTAATCAAATTAATCAGACCTAAAAAAAATAAAAAACAAAAACTAGAACCACATAATTCAAATCCTATTATTTGTATCGGTAATATTTGTACAGATAAACAATTAAAAGAATTATATACCGTGTGTAATATAATTACATTATTACCTCCAACAAACATTCAAATAAAATCTATTACCTCTTTATTATTTTGTAATATATCATCCATTCCAGAAGATATGGACATCATCGTTGAGTTTATTAAAAAAGACTTGACCAAATTGATCACGTTACACAATTTATATAAAAATTCGGAATCCGAATTAATAAAAGATATCCAAAATATTTTTTTAACTCAAAATTCACACTACGACAGTAAACTAAAAACAAAACACCTTTTAACCAAATCATCCACCATTAAAGAACACGAGACCATCTTGAATGAGACAGAACGAATCATCATCAATAAACTATGGCATGAAAATGTAGTGGATACATTTGTAGATGATATATATAAAACATTACCAATATACGTAAACATGTTACACAATATATGTTTTGCGGATTATTTAGACCGAATCACATTCCAAAAACAAATATGGCAATTTAATGAAATGAGCTCTTTAATAAAAACGTTCAAAAATAATATGATATTACATACCTCCAATATTCAACATAATAATATTCACACAATTGATATCCGATTTACTAAAATTCTTACCAAATATTCTACTGAATATAATAATTTTTCATTTATACGAAACATATGCCAAATATTAAATATAGATAAAAAAGACTTAATATCATACATTCATTCATTGGAATTACTATCCGATAATGAAAAATTATTATTATTTGAAAACTATAATATTACACAACTTGATATTACCAGATTAACTAAATATACCCGTATATATACCAATACAAATATACCACAAACCATTACAGATAATTCGGAAGATATTATTGATAACTACGATGTGTTGTTGTTAGAACCAAACATTCAAATTGATTAACTTTTTATTTCCTTAACATAAATACACCTCATCTGAATCTCAACATTTATATCGGCCATGGACGTTCCGGCGTAGTAATCAACGGTAAAGGCATAATTACCGGATTGTTAGTTTCATATATATTCACAGTACTTATTGTATTTAACTTCGGGGTTAATGTCATTGGACCTTTTATTAAATCCGTTGTCCCTATACCACGTAAAAAACTTTCTATATCCACAGAATTATTTGATAACTTATCAGCACTTATATGCGAACCACCAAACCCATTTCCTGGTAAATTTATATAATATGGGTCACCTGATGAACCATGTTTATACAAATTATACATTTCATTGTTCATATTTGTTAATTGTTCTAATTTGTAATTTATATACGTATTCTTATTCCGAGTAGATGCCATTTATATATATTAATATTATTATATAATTTTTTTTAACATAATTGTTGTATGTAAGTATGTGGATGTGTTTATGTTGATGGGAGGGGGTCTGTAAAAAAAGAACTATTTGTTTTTTTTATATCACTTGATTTACATCTCTTGTTAATTCTCTCGATGGAACACCACCACGTATCCAATCTTGAGAAGCATCATGTTCTATCATATATTTAGGATTATTCATCACTCCTTGAATATTTGATAATAATGGCGTATGAGAATATGGTATATAACTTTGTTCCATAATAGGATTACTAGTTTTACGATTATAATTATATTCTCCTTGTATTAGTTTACTTTCTATATTTGAATCTACATAACCACGTCCCAAATAAGGAACCGTTATAAAAGGTCGTTGTTCTAATGTAATCTTACATTTAGGATGTGATAATATTGTATCCATTTTTAAATATGTATTCTGGTCTATATTACAACCACCCTCTCCAGTTTGGTAACCGCCCTTATAATTCACGCCAGGTTGAGTTGTCGCAACATTAATCACTTTATTCATTAAACAATCTGATTGAAAATAATTATTCAATAAATAATTGCTATATGATAAATTTTGTATATTTTTTTGATCCATATAACAATTATCGTTGCCATTTCTTGCTAAATTATCAAATGTATAACTCATTACTATTATATTATAATAGAAAAAAAACACAATTTTTTATAAGTATAATTTATAATTATTCTATAATAATACATTATTATATATGGCTAAATCAAAACCTAAACCCAAAGACCCACCACCACCACAAAAGAAAAAAAGCAATATGGAACTACTAACCTCAGATACCACTACTTTTATAATTCGTATATGTATATATTTTATTTTAGGTGTGAAATTGGTTTATATGAAAGAATCCATTCAACACCTTGATTTTACATATCAAATTACACCATATATAAAAAGTTTAAATATAGCTGGAGCTTTTACAGATGCCCCATCTTATACCGATGTCTTTAATAATTCATTACTAATATTCCAAAAGAAATCTGCTGAATATGACATTTATGGAGTTAAAATAACTACTGACCCTATAAATGGTAAATCTAATATAACTGGTAATCAAGAAACTGGACCGTTTATGGATTTCATAGCGTTAACACAACTAACATATTTAAAACTTTTACAATATATACTGATTACCCTTGATACCCCATTTCTAATCATGTTATTAAGTCCATTTATTTTTATTGGAGTTACTATTGTATCTATTGTTTATTATGTGTATTTATTGTTTACTTATTGGAAGTATACATATCATAGTTGTTGGATTTTTGCGGTGTTATTTTTTGCCTTTATATATTTATCCCCATTTATAGGAGTATATACATTATTAATTTACCCATCCAAAGATGATCTAAAACCATTGGACCTTAATGGTAAACCATTCCACACATTTGGGTTAACCTATATACGCGATTTGATGAGTAGAACATATTTTAAATATGTTATTGTTATATTACTAAATTTACATATTATTAAAATGTGTACTTCCTATACAAGTTTAAATATAATAATGGTGATTGCTGTATTAATTGGAACATTTCTATATAGTTTTAAAATACAAGACCTATATAAACCAACAACAACTATTAAGCTTAATAGTGAAAATATTGACGAATTTAAAAACGTTGTAGGCAAAATTATAGGAAAAACAAACGAAGCCATATCTACACAAGCACCAGACCAAGTAACAACGGAGCTGGTCGATAAATTTTGGGCGAGTGAATAACATTATCAACCCCTTTTTAAAGATATATGATATTATATATAATAATATTATATATGGATGCGGAGAAACAAGAAATAAACTTATATATTTATTTAGACAAGGTATATACAAGTGTAACCATATTATTTATTATATTTGGATTATTTATAATACCAGCACAATATGCGTTTTATACATTTGTTGTATTTATAATAGTGATGATTGTAATATATATATATCGTAATCATATCGTTATTTTTCAAGAATCCGAAAATAAAAAAGACGACAAAGTTGTTACGCCAAAAAAAGAGGTATTCCATATAGCAAATAATATATTTACATATAATCAATCAAAAGAAGTATGTAAGGCATATAATTCTAAACTAGCAACGTATAAAGATATGGAAAATGCTTATAAAAATGGAGCAGATTGGTGTACTTATGGTTGGTCGGATAATCAGAATATATTTTTCCCAACACAACAAAGTACCGTTGATAAATTAAGTAAAATACCTGGGCATGAACATGATTGTGGACATGAAGGTGTAAATGGAGGGTATATAGCAAATAAAAGAGCGCAATTTGGTGTAAATTGTTACGGCGTTAAACCAAATAGTACAGAAGCAAATGATATATTAAAATCAATAATGCCAGAGACTCCTTTAAATAAACAGGAACTAGAAATGGAGCGTAAAATCGCATATTGGAAAAATAAAAAGTCTGAATTGTTATTAATACCGTTTAATCATAATGCTTGGAACGAACCGTTTTTGAGAATTTAGAAATTTTATTGTTTGGGTTATTTAAATTTAATGTATTTGAGCTGGTTGATGTGGTTGATGTGGTTGAGTTAATAGCTGGGGGCAACGGTGGTTCGGTTATATTTAAGAAATTAAACAATTCTATTTTTGGATTGATATTATACTGTATAGGATATATATATTTAGACCAGTCAAATTTATAATTAGGAACAGAATAGATAAAGTTATCCATTTATATATATACTACCAAAATACATTATCATTTGTGATTTATACTAAATAATTTTTTTTGTGTATTATTTAGTATAAAAAATTATGTATAAATAAATATGGAGATTATTAGGGATTACACGAAACCAATAATGAATAATAAAATATTAACATTTGGACAGCCTGAGTTGATAACGAGTGGCACGTATTTTACTAGAATATTATATAACAATAATCCGTTATATATTCAAACTCCTAAATGTAAAACAAAACATGAATTTTTAAAATCAAATAAAAAAATATACACCGATTTGTTATTTACAAATACGGAAGAAGACATGTTGGGTTGGTTTGAACAATTAGATGAATATTGTAAAGATTTTATGTTATTAAAATCAGCTGATTGGTTTAGTTCGTCTTTAACAAAAGAAGACATTGACAATTTATGGACATCTACATTTAAATTATATAAATCTGGTAAAAATGCTTTAATAAAAGTACATGTGCCTATTGAGAATATACCATTTATGAAAATATATGATGATACAGAACGTGTAAGAGAGATGGATGATATTACGGAAAATACGACGGTTCAGACGATATTAGAAATAGGGGGTATAAGGTTTACTTCGAGGTCATATCAGTTAAATATTGAATTAAAGCAAATGATGATAATAAATAAAATAGTTCATCCAATATTTAACAAGTGTGTAATTAAGCCTGTATACTTGGAACAAATAAATCCCGGACAATTGAGTGAGGATGATTCGAATATATTAAACATTTCAAATATAACTAATACAGGCGTAATGAATAACGCAACCATTACTCAAACATCGTTTCCACCATTATTAGTAAATGATACATCTAAAATGGAAATAATAAATGAAGGTGGAGATATAAATGTGAATGATGATACAAAATTACAACCAGAAAACGTTATTAATTTGCTGAATAATATTGAGATAGATTATCCAAATAATGAGAATAATGAGAATAATGAGAATACGGATTTAGAACCAATAGAAATAAATAATTTAGGAATAAATATTAACCAAGAAGATATTACAATTAAAGACCCTCATGTAATATATTTGGAGATGTATAATGAAAGATTAAATAATGCCAAAAAATTATTATACGAATCCAAAGCATTATTTCAAGAAGCAAAACAAATTAAGGAAAAGTATAAACTAAACATTTTAGAAGATATAAATGGATATATTTCGGATTAAGTTAGTTAGTTAATTTATTTATTAAAAATTATTTTGTTAATCTTTTTATATATGAAAATGTTTGATAAATATGGAAATGGATTAACTATTGGATTACTATTATTGGCTTGTTTTATTATATATTACTATTATTCCTATATACAAGGAAAATCAATTGGTGGTGTAGAGTTACTTTCAAGTGACATGAATACCGCATATAGTAATTCATCCGTGTCTGGTGGAATGGGAGGAGGAAGTGGTGCCCCTTCTCCAAATACCGAAGTCAATACTGGAAATTTTGCTCCTGTAAATGGTATTCAATCATCTATTATCCAACCATCTGGACAATGTAATTCTACGGCAATTCAAAATCCAGCAGAGTTATTACCTCATGTTCAAAAAGATCCTAAATGGGCGGTATTATCTCCCTCAGGTGAAGGAGAATTAGCAAATATTAATTTATTACAAGCTGGTTATCATGCGGGAATAGATACTATTGGAAGTTCTTTACGTAATGCTAATTTACAGGTTAGGTCAGAACCTCCCAATCCTATCATGACCAATGTCAGTCCTTGGAATATTTCTACCATTACCCCCGACACTGGTAGACCCGCCTTGGAAATCGGAAATGGTCCATTATAAAGATTTATATAGTAATAATATATGGATAAGTCTGATTTATTTGTATACATATTTATTGGTTTAGTCGTTGTATTTTCCATACATTTATTTTTAAAATCAGATATGGTTAATTTAAAATGTATAATATCTGAAGTAGATGGAAATACGTATTGTGTAAGAGATCGCGCCAAATTAAAAGATGCCGCCGATTTATTAGCAAATGTCACAGGTAGGTGTACAACATTAGTTAATTATCTATATAATACATATCCAAATGACAACCGTTGTAAAAGATTATATAATAATTATAATCCATTAAAAATTACAGAAACATTACCAACTTCTAAATTGAAAGCATATTCTGAAAATAAAGGCGAAAAAATCGCATTTTGTTTAAATAAACGAAATGAAAATAACAATAAATTAATAGATATTAATACATTAACCTTTGTAGCTTTACATGAATTAAGTCATTTAATGACCAAAAGTATTGGCCATAATAAAGAATTCTGGGATAATTTTAAATTTATATTAGATAATGCCGTTCAAATAAAAATTTACGAACCGGTAAATTATCGTGAAAATCCTCAAAATTATTGTGGAATGAATATTACAGATAATCCTTATTATGATAGTTAATGTTTAATATTTTTTTTTACTTTTTTATTATAAAAAATATAATTATGAACCATAATATATATTCATAATTATATATGTATTTAGAACCATTTAAATTAAAAGTTCATAATTTTGAAGACGTTGATGTTTATTTGGATGATACAATATCAATGATAAAACAAAAAATCTACACAGAATCTCAAAAATCTACCAAAATACATTCTCTATATGAAATGTATTTATGTATAGAAATTAAGGAAAAATTAAACGTCGAGACAATATATAAAACATTATCAAGAAATGAACAAATTCAAATCACAACAAGCTCATTACGTAGTTTTTGTAAAAATATAAAAGAAGCAATTGTGTTAGATGACGATAAAGATGAAACTAAAGAATATACATTGTCAGATTTATATAATATTTTTAATCCAAATTATTATTATACAATTTATAAACCAATTGGACAACGGTTCGGTATTAATAATAATGTAAATATTAATGAATACATAATGGTACCTGCTTATTTAACTCCAGAAATATATATACCGCCAAATATATATGTCACCACGCTCCATAATGAGGAAGTATTATTAAATTATATCAACGGTTATACCCATAATGATGTGGAGGTTATTAATAGTTTAAGACTTCATGTATTTTTTTTAGGTGATATAATAAATGAAATACCGCCATCAAATTTAAGACCTTTTATTGAAGTATACTATCCGTTGCTTTTTGATAAAAACGTAGTCGATATAGATAGTTATAATCGCACGAGCGCCAAATTATTAAAGATGAGTAAAAAAATATTTGATTCCAATATTCCGTATTATGATTATATGAATAATTATATCAATATACCAAATGACGATGTATATAGGCCAATAAAAAGTGGTATTACCAAATTAAGAATGAAATGTAACATATCTAGTTTAAAACATGTGAAGTTTCCATTAGATTACATATACAAATCAATACATGCTTCTGACCTATTTCCGTTTATTAAATATTGCGCTTCTTCAAAACAAGAACAATTAATTCGGTTACATATTATGGATAATGGGTTTCCGATGTTAAAAAAGTCTGAACTAAATAAGATCATGGTAACCTTAAAGAAAATACCTGGAATTTCTGTATATGTAACCATGAATCCAAATGTATATAAAGATGTAGTGTTATTATTTGAATTGTATGAAAATGGTAAAATAAATGTATCATTTAATACAATAAATACAAATCCATATAATACGCAAGATTGTATAACTGATATATTAAATTTAGTAAATATATTTAGTGAAATGATAAATACATGTTTAATAAATTATGATTATAGATTGCCGTTTTATGATACTACACAAGATAATACAAATATTATAATAACGAATGTAAACTATAGTGAGTTATACGAATCGGATTCATTTACGCCATATATACCAGATATTAAGCGTCCGGTAGTTCCTGTAATATTTTATCCATTAATGAAAAACAAATTAAAAGAGGTGAAGATGTTAAATGACCTAAAATATTATTACACAAGGATATCCAATTTTAATTCGGAAGAAGAGTTTAATGAACAGATTACGCCGTATTCGGATATATCATTTAATATAAATACGAAAATGTTATGTATATCTGTAAATAATGTTTCTAGTTTGTTGTATATAATATTGTTGAAAGAATACATTGCGAAATATATAATTTTAATGAATGATAAAGGATTGTTGAATAAATTTAAGACATATGGTATTTTAAAATATAATGTCAACGTGGAGGATAACGATATTGAACAATTACATAATGAACAACAGATGAAATTATTAAATGCGGATATAGAAGAATTTGAAAATGCCGAGGTCGACGGAGAAGTAGATGATTTTGTAAAAGAGCTATTAGGTGTTCAAAACGAAACCGACAATGGGTCTACTGATTCCAATGACGAAGATTTAAATTATGATTTTGATACGGAATTAGGAGATTTAGATACTATATAAATGTGTTGATATATTATAAATGAGTCAATTTAATACGAATATAAACATTGAAGGTAAAAATATACGTAATTATTTTCAAAATATGATATCAGATAAAGAACCAAATTTAATATTAAAAAATAAAGTAAATAATATAGATTCATATTCGCGAGTATGTCAATCAAATCAGCGTAGACAGCCTGTAATATTAACCAAAGATGAATACGGAAAGATAATTAGTAAATATCCAGAATATGTAGAGGACGACAAACATATCAAATATGGAACAGACAAGAATAATCAATATTATTATATTTGTCCAAAATACTGGAATTTAAAAACGGATTTGCCAATTACGGAACCGGAGATGAAGGAGAATGATTTATATAAATATATTATTCCTAGAAATAGTAATTATGTTCCAAAAGACAAGTTTATATATGAGTTTACAAATAAAAATGGAGATAATCATCCATATCCAAATTTTATAACGAACCGTCATCCAGATGGCCATTGTTTACCATGTTGTTTTAAATTTGGATTAGACACGTTAAAACATAAAAAGGTAAAAGAAAAATGTACTTCAACGGCGGATGATAAGAATAATGAGGAATTAAATTACAAGAGTACTCAGAATATGGATTACATAATAAATTCTGATAAATTCCCAATAGAACCAAACAGAAAGGGGTTTTTGCCAATCAGTTTACAGAAAATATTTGAGCATGATAATAAAACATGTCAGGTGAGCGCAACCAATGTATCATTAAAACTGGAACACGACTGTTTATTACGTAGAGGAATTATTTATAATAAGAATCAATCATTTTTAGAATGTATAAGTGATATCATGGGTTTTGGTATGATAGATTTGAAAGATTATATGATGGAGTATTTAACGATTGATAAATTTAGTCAATTACAGAATGGTAATTTAATTAATGCTTTTTATAATCCGTCGTTGTCTTCATTGAAAGAGATATATCAACCTGAAATGAATTTGTATAAAAAAAGTAAATTATATAAAATTTTAAACTTGGATGACAGTATATTTGAAACGACGCATAATAAGATATATAAATACAATGCTTTATTTTTTAAAAAAGTGTGTATATCATTTAGTAATTTTAAAACATTTTTAATGAGTACTGATTCATATATTGATTACACATATACGTGGGATTTGATTTGCGAAATATGTTCAATTACATTATGTATATTTGAAATACATCAAACAGATTTAGGTAATGAGTTGGTAGATTTGGTATGTCCATCAAATGTATATTCAAAATATACAATTACTATGGGATATGATAATATTGCGTGTATAATTAAAAAGGATAATATATATGAACCTATTTATTTATTTAATCAAACGAAGAATAAAACAAATATAATAAAATTATTTAATAAGAAAACACCTAGGTCAATTCCGATTATTAAAATATTAAAACGAATCATTACATTTATGCGGACTTATTGTGGAAATATTACGAATAACCTGGAAGACCTATATTCAGCAACATCTACATCTACATCTACATCCAATAAATTATTTACATTATCTGAGTTAATAAACAAAGTTAATTTACAGAAACCAAACCACAGTTATACAATATTACAAAAAATAATGAATTATTCTGGTAAAATTATTGGATTACACGTAGAATTATCCTCCACAAATTTGATAAACAAACAACCATATACAATGACCGGTATAATTACATGTATACCAACGACAATAATTGATACCATTGATATTCCAAATATAAGAAATCGGATAAAAGAAATAGAAAATATTCCAACTACGATGGTTACGGATCCAATGATTTGGTCTACGTTAAAAGATACGTTGGAATTTTATAGAAATGTACATATTTTAAAAATTTCTCAAAAATTAAAAAACACATTATTGAATGACAAAGGATATATTATTGGGTTTATAACAGAAAGCGCCCAATTAATTGAAATTAGTGATAAAAATACACATTTATTTTCGAATACAAAAGATGCGTTGTATAAATATTATAAAGATTATACTCCATATACTTGGAACTATCCATTATATGAAGACGACCAATTAATTTCTTTATTAGCAAATGACGATAATACAACGGATAGTAATTTAAAAAAATATATGAACAAGAAAGATATCGATACTGAACGAACCCGTATATATAATAAAATTACGATAGAAAGTGCCCAATATTCTTTTTTTAGAAATATTGTAAAAATTAGGTTAAGTCAGAATAATAAAATAAAAACCGAGATTGAAACTATAATACATAATAATTCAGAGTCATCTTCATCCTCATCCTCATCTGAAAATAAAAATATAGATAAAAATATAGATAAAATTATACATGAACTTAAAAAATTATTACATAGAAAGGTTAAATTTGTTGATTCTCTTCCGTCGAATCATATTGAATTATTGATGATGACTGATATTATGAATAATACAAATCCAATATCATTGTTGAATTACGAAAATAACAAAGAAATATATTATGATAAAATTGCTGGAGAAATATTATACAACAACAGAATGAGTAGTTATATATTAAATTCATCAAGACATATTGCGTTGTATAAATCTACGTATGATATATTAAAAAAGAGCGAGGTGATAATAACAGAAACGATGATAAATGACTATTATAATAAATTAGAGAGTACATTAATTTATCCAAATAACAATAATTTCTACGATATGGTTGATAAATTTGATATGAATAAATATCCAATGATAGATGATTCTTATTCTTTTTATAAAAATACGTATATTGTTCCAAATACAAATTGTAATAATATTATTCCAAGAAAAAATTCAGATGTTCCAAAATATTTAAAATTATATATGAATGATTCTAATTTACACATTATTACGTATAAGAAGGAATCTGGATATTGTAATATTATAACGTTACTTGAAAGCCACAAAAGAGAATATAAATCAATACAGGAAATAAAAGATGATTTGATTAGATTATATGATAATATAATAAAAAAAGGGAACGATGTCCAATCTCCAAAATCGGAAACTCCGTTAAATATCATTTATAAAATATTAAAACTGGAAGGTAAAAAAGAATTAATTGAGGAGTTAAAAACGGATGTAAATTTAAGTATTCTAACATTAATAAACGAAAATCATTATTGGTTGACTGCGTTGGATTATTGGTTATTGTTAAATTATTATGGAATTCCCTGTTTAATCCAATATAAAAAAACATCAGATAACGCAATTTGGACTGTTACCAATAAAGAAAATATGCCAACTATGTTTTCATATATTATTGGTTATGGATATAATAAATCAAATAAAGATACTACACAAGATGGCGTATCATTTATAATAAAAGAAAATAATAATTATCTTGTAAATGTTTTAGATTTTAAACCAAAATATCAAGATAAATTAAAACAGTTATATGATTCTCAAAAACAAATAACAAATATAATGGATGTATTACATATTTTTTTAAATACAAAAAAAATATATATTGATTAAGATTATTTAACTTTTTTTTAGGACGTCGTTTAGGTGGGTGTATGTATTTATTTTTATACTATTTTTGTTTCTATTTTTATTTTCTATTTTTATTTTGATAAATGGGAAATAATATATAACTAAAACTAATTTGTTTTTTTTTAAAAATCTAACGTAGTTGGTATATTTAATTGTTCTTTATTCTTGAAATTGGATATGTTATTGTTGATAATAAGATTAGATACATGGCATTTATCATTTGGATCTGTGATTAAGTTTGGAATTTTTACAATTTTAGAAGATGGAACTGGTATAGATTTTGGAAATACTGGTTTTAATAATTTAGTGTTATTTATTTTTTTAGGTGGTTTTATGTGTTCTGGTCTTCTATGTGTTTCTTCACTAACATTAACCGGTGGGTGTTGTTGTTCTTGTTTGATAGATAATTCAATATATTTTTCTGTATCAAATAATACTTGAAACGCACTTGTTCCGTAATAACCTTCTTGTCCACACATAATATTTGCGGATACTCCTCTCATATTATCTAATTCTCCATGTCTTGCCGCTTTTAACAACATTTCTGGTGTTTCTTCAAATGATGCTTTTGCGAGAGGACCGATATTATCTTTATTTACACCAAATCTACTTACCGATATTAATTTATGTGAATATGACATTCTATCACATAAAATACTATAATGATGTGAATTAATATATGTTCCATCAAATTCAATGACTTCTAATATTTCGTTATATATGATTTGTCTGGCAGCTTCAATACCAAGAGTATGATACACTTCAATAATATCATTACTAAATGTTCTATATTTATCTATATTATCCAATCCCAAGACATCTAATAGGTTTGTTCCAATAGTATCTAATACCCAAATATCTTGTTTTTTATACAATCCGTCTTCTGGAGAGATGAAGGTATCTTTAATTTTTCTCATAATAACCTTGGTTAAATGTTTCACTCCTTTTAGAATGGTAGAAGATAACATTTGTTCTTGGAATCCTTTTAATATGTATAATTGATCGGTTTGGTCTAATGGCTTATTTTGTTTTGAGCTGGATTGTTTTAGTAGATTAGATACACGAATACGGAATATTAATTTATCAGAATTATAATCAGAATATACACAATTAATAGTATCTTTATATGTTTGGTTTAATGTGAAATTTACATCTTCCATTGTAATATTTTTATCATACATAATAGTTGGATCTAAGGTAAGTCGTATAATCCATTTGCTATATCCATTTACACATATATTTTCACTGCCGTTTCCTTCTCCTCCTCCGTAGATAGCTTCCTTCATTATATTTTTAAATTGATTATATTGTAACATTGTTGGCTTATCTTCTAATATTAATGTATTTTCATCATCTGGATCAAAACAGATTTCAACGGAATTGACAATTTGCTTAAGCAACGTATGTTCTATTTGGTGCATTACTCTGGTTGCGTTATCTTTATTCAACTGGTCTTCTGGTTTTAAGTATATAGTTAATGATGGATTTTTAGGGTCTGGAGATAATGCCAATATTTCTTCTAGACGAGGAACTCCACGGGTTACATTGGATTTGGACGAAATACCGGCAAAATGGAAGGTGTTTAAGGTCATCTGTGTAGATACTTCCCCAAGACTTTGCGCAGCAATCATACCCACCATTTCTCCGGGTGTTATAATCGCAAGTTTATATATTTTAACGATATTGTACAATAGTTGTGTAAGTGATGCTTTATTAAATCTTTTAACCAATAGTAAATATTTTGGAGATAAATAATAATAATATAATATTTTGAATGTGAGATTTGGTTGATTATATCGCATGAGTTGTAATTCTTTAAACGTTTTTTCAATCATTTCAACGGCGTCCATCAATGAGATATCACATAGAATGGGTAATACATTTAATTGGTTTGATGTATTATTAATAATATATGAAAATGGTACTGGTGTTTGTAATGTAGCGGTTCCATTTAACTTTCCTTTGAAAATATTTTGAATGACTATTTCTCTGGTGTCAATGAGTAGATCTATATATTCTTTACATATAGTTCCATATTGAGCCATGTTATTATGATTATCTTTGGAAGCGGAGGCAGAGAAATATTTGTCAAATGAGTGAATAGTCCCTTTGGGAACCATAAAATGATTGTATATTTCTTCGATGCCCATGTCCAATATAGGATATAGTTGGGTTTCTATTTTAATCGTATCAAATCCATCTTCACCGTATAAAAACTGAATAATGCCGTGTTTAGAGCCACGCACTGTTCCGTCGTAATGAACTTTTAAATCTTCCAAGGCTTTAATGATTCGTCGTTGAATATATCCAGTTTGTGAAGTTTTTACAGCTGTATCAATTAAACCGATTCTACCGCCCATGGCGTGAAAGAATACTTCGGATGGAGATAGGCCATTGATATATGAGTTTTCTACAAATCCTCTTGCTTCAAAACTATCATCGGCCTTAGTAAAATGTGGTAGAGTGCGATTATCGAACCCATATGGAATACGTTTGCCATCTACATTTTGTTGGCCAACACACGAAACCATTTGGGTAATATTTAATTCGGAACCTTTACTACCCGCATTGACCATTGTAATAAACCGATTATTTGTATTGAGTCCTTTTAATCCGGTGCGTCCAGATTCAGAGGATGCGGATTTAATAACGCTATCTATTTGTGATTCTAATTCTTCTTCATTTGTTTTTCCACTATTGTTTTCTAATAATCCTAGTCTAGCTTGTTCTAATATTCCTTGCGACGTATTTTTATGTGTAGTTATAATTTCTACAATTGCCTCCGTGGTTTGTGAGCTAACTAATAAATCGCTCACTCCGACGCTGAATGAGGCAGTTTTCATATATTCAGTAACAATATTTTGTAAATTATCAATAAAGTTTGCGCAAGAGATATTACCGTAATCATTACATATTCTATGTAATATACTTTTGGAACCTCCGCCTAATATACTTTTTTCTAATTGACCACGTAGGTATTGGCCATTTTGAATATCTAATACGTTATTCGATGTTTTCACATCTTCTTCTTTTGTAAAGAATTTTGTTTTATAATTGAGTGAAATCGGAGGCATTATTTGTGATAATAATTCAAAGCTAGACACTGATCCTCTGTCGTTATTTGTGAAATTATAATTGATATTTTTATATGCCATTAATAGGTTCATTGCTTTTTTATATGAGAAATTGATATCCGGTCTAGTTAATAAGTATGAGCCCAACAGGTTATCTTGGAATATTCCAATAATGGGTGAATTGTTGGCAGGAGATATGATTTGGTATGGCACCGCCGCCAATTTGGCTAATTCTATGGATGATTCAATATCCTGTGGCATATGTAAGTTCATCTCATCACCATCAAAATCTGCGTTATATGGTTTGGTGTCTGCGACGTTCATTCTAAAAGTATCACCAACCATCATAATTTTAACTAAATGGCACATCATGCTCATTCTGTGTAATGACGGTTGACGGTTAAATAGGATTGGGTCTCCATCCATCATATGGCGATGT
>Ga0209668_10000440_pt1 | contig 17090 bp, 13 predicted proteins | sample FrelakmetPLP11PL_FD_187150 | JGI IMG/M metagenome (GOLD analysis project Ga0209668, IMG submission 187150) | Freshwater lake sediment microbial communities from the University of Notre Dame, USA, for methane emissions studies - PLP11 PL (SPAdes)... | ecosystem: Environmental > Aquatic >... | reverse complement strand
TGTCAGGGGGAGGTGGTTGACTTTTGATACATCCTCTTGTTCCAATACAACCCTTGATATCATACTACCGTAACCTGTCGTAAGATCTGACAAGATTTTCGTCTTTTTTAATCCCCCTGTACGCCAATAAACTGAAAAGGAGAATGATCAAAGGTAAAAACATTCTAATGACCAGGTGAAAATGAACATCATATGTTACTGAAATTGAAATCGTCAGATAAACAATAAGGGCTGTCAGAAGTGCCCCGGTAATTATTATAATCATTATCAGTCTAAGCTGTAATTTCCTGTTCTTAAAGAAAAAAATAATAATTAAAGGCAACAGAATTGTAACTGTTATTATTACAGGAAGTAATATTTGATTTCTTATCAGAACGAGATTTTCTCCTTCTGTCAGTTGCCATAAACCGCTGAAATTGAGCATTAAGATAGTTTCCGGAGTGTTAAAGAACTTTAAAATGCTTCCCTTAAGGAATAATAGTGATGATAAAGATGTCAATAGAAGATAAAGTGACTGGATTCTCTGGATCATATTATTTAAGTTTTTGTGTACGAAAAATCTGATGCTGAATTTACTCAGCATTTTTTCCGAAACATACAAAATCAGAATTAAAAGGTTCAGGTTTTATGACATTTTATCAAATTTTATTTATCAAGTATAATTATGGGAGGCTTAAATGACTTATTTTTGACACTTAATTTTTTATCAGGTTTTACCGATAAGATATTTATTGCTCTAATATTGTCTGTACCAAAACAAAATTAAAATAGTCCTGATTTTTATGAAGAAAAGAAACAAAGTGATTATTACGATATCACTGATTTTAGTGGCATCAGTGATGATCCTGTATCCAAAATTTAAGCCTCTTCTGAATTCAAAACCAAAGGGACCAGCAGGGCCGGGTCAAAGTTCAGGAAGATTTCAGGGGCCAATGCAATCACGACAGATTCTCAATGTAAGCGGTTTCCTTATTTATCCCAGGCAGTTGAGTGATCTCTATAACAGTACTGGTATTTTGAGACCTGATGAAGCAGTAGAACTTGCTTTCGAAACTTCAGGTAAAATAATAGGCATCAATTTTACAGAAGGAACGCGTGTGAAAAAAGGGGATCTGCTGGCAAAAATCAATGACAAACCATTGCAGGCGCAATTGGAGAAGCTCATAGCACAGAAAAAGCTGGTTGAGGAAAAAGAGTTCCGCCAGAAAAGCCTTCTGAATAAAGATGCAATTAGCCAGGAAAGTTATGATCAGATAGTTACCGAGCTTCAAACCATCCAGGCTGATATAAATCTTGTGCTGGCACGTATATCCGAAACAGAGTTACGTGCTCCGTTCAATGGAATAATTGGCTTAAGATATGTAAGTGAAGGCAGCTATACTAATCCTTCTACAAAGATTGCAAGACTTGTAAAAATAAAACCTATCAAGCTGGAATTTTCTATTCCGGAGCGTTATGCTGATCAGGTGAAGATAGGATATCCTGTATCATTTGCTATTGATGGAACGAAAAATATGTATAAGGCTGAAGTCTATGCAGTTGATCCTCAGATAGAAGAGAAGACACATACAATAGTGATCAGAGCTCTCTATCCTAATAAGGATGAAGAGCTTAAATCAGGACGATTTGCATCAGTGACACTCCTCCTTTCGAAGATTGAGAATACAGTAGCCATACCTACCGAAGCTTTAGTTCCTGACATGGAGGGCGAGATGGTCTATGTTTACCGTAAAGGTAAGGCATCATCGGTCAGAGTTCAGACAGGATTACGTACAGAGTCGCTCATTCAGATTGTCGGCGGGCTTAATTTCGGCGATACATTGCTTACCTCAGGTATCCTTCAGCTCCGGCATAACCTCCCCGTAGTTCTGGATACTCTGATAACAAATTAATGATCAGCTAACCATTTAATTATGAGTCTATCATCAGTAAGTATAAACAGACCGGTGCTTGCAACTGTCTTTGCGATAATGATACTTCTGTTTGGGGTTGTAGGTGTCACTTTCCTGGGTATAAGAGAATTTCCCAGTGTTGATCCTGCTATAATAACCGTGAGCACCTCTTATCCCGGCGCTAATTCAGATGTAATCGAAACGCAGATAACAGAGCCTCTGGAGCAGAATATAAATGGCATTCCCGGTGTAAGATCACTTACAAGTGTAAGCCGCCAGGGAGGTAGTAATATCACCGTTGAGTTTGAATTGTCAGTCGATCTTGAAACTGCAGCCAATGATGTAAGAGATAAGGTTTCGCAGGCAATGAGACTGCTTCCCCGCGATTGCGATCCGCCCATTGTTACAAAGGCTGACGCTGATGCTAATCCAATCCTCTTCCTGACTGTTGAGAGCAGTAAAAGGTCATTGCTTGAACTTTCGGAAGTTGCCGACCTTACATTAAAAGAACAGCTCCAGACCATTTCAGGAGTAAGTGCAGTGAATATTTTTGGTGAAAAGCGCTATTCCATGCGCTTATGGATTGATCCTGTCAGGCTTGCAGGATATCAGCTTACACCTATGGATGTCAGAAATGCAATCTCCCGTGAGAATGTAGAACTTCCATCAGGCACGATTGAAGGGACCAACACACAGCTTACAATCAGAACACTCGGATTGATGACGACGCCAAAAGAATTCAATGATTTAATTATTAAACAATCAGGGGATCAGATAGTAAGATTCAAAGATATCGGAAGAGCGGAACTCGGTCCTGAAGATATAAGGGGAATTTTAAAGAGGGATGGTGTTCCAACAGCCATGATAGCAATTATTCCGCAACCAGGATCAAATCATATAGATATCGTCGATGAAACTTACCGTCGTCTGGAATATATCAGAAAAGATCTGCCTGATGATGTCAAAGTAAATGTTAATTATGATAATACAGAATATATCAGGTCTTCTATTAAAGAAGTAAAAGATACAATATATATAGCTTTTATACTTGTAGTTATAATCATTTATATTTTTCTCCGGAGCTGGCGGGCTACTCTGATACCGATTCTTGTAATTCCAATATCACTCATCGGGTCATTCTTTATCATGTACCTTGCCGGATACACTATAAATGTTCTTACCCTTCTGGCTATTGTACTTGCAATTGGAATTGTTGTCGACGATGCAATAGTTGTAATGGAAAACATCTATGTAAAGGTTGAATCGGGTATAAGTCCGGTTGAGGCAGGTTTACAGGGTTCAAAGGAGATATATTTTGCAATTATTTCGACTACTATAACCCTGATTTCTGTTTTTTTCCCTATAGTTTTCCTGCAGGGAATTACTGGACGCCTGTTCAGAGAATTCAGTATTGTAATGGCAGGCGCGGTTGCAATATCAGCTTTTCTTGCTCTTTCACTAACACCGATGGTCTCCACAAAGCTGTTAAGGCATGAAAAGAGGCACAGCTGGTTTTTCAGGAAGACAGAGAAGTTTTTTGATAAACTGAATACCGGATATAAAAATTCACTGAACTCATTTCTCAAGCACAGAAGGTATGCACTTCTTATTCTTATTGTAACATTAGCACTTGTTATCCTGCTCTGGAAGATAATTCCTTCTGAAATGGCTCCACTTGAGGACCGGTCGCAAATCACTGTCAATACAACTTCAACAGAAGGATCTACGTATGATTTCATGCTTGCTTATGCTGACAATATAGCCAAGTTTATTGAACAAAAGGTACCTGAAAGAGTAAGCTTAACCGAAATGGTCAGAGGCGGAAGCATGGGTATGATCAGGATAACGCTTGCGAAACCTGACAAAAGGGAAAGGACCCAGCAGGAGATAGCTGATCAACTGGCTGCTGATCTCAGGACTAAAACAAAAGCCAGGTCATTTGTTATGCAGCAATCTACCTTTGGCAACCGCCGGGCCGGAATGCCTGTCCAGTATGTCCTTCAGGCAACATCAATTGAAAAACTAAGGGAGATACTTCCGGCTTTTATGAGCAAGGTAATGGAAAGCGATGTCCTTCAGATGGCAGACGTGAATCTCAAGTTTACAAAACCTGAACTGAGAATCCATATTAGCCGCGAGAAGGCTATAACGCTGGGAGTTTCAACACAGAATATAGGACAGACTCTGCAGCTTGCACTAAGTGGCCAGCGCTTCGGATATTTTTTCATGAACGGTAAACAATACCAGATCCTTGGCGAGCTTGCTAGGGAGGACAGGAACAAGCCACTTGACCTTAAATCTTTATATGTAAGGAATAACGATGGGGAGATGATACAGTTTGATAACCTGGTTACCCTTTCCGAAGAGACTGCCCCTCCACAGCTCTATCGTTACAACAGGTTTGTGGCCGCTACTGTATCAGCAGGACTGGCAAAAGGAAAAACTATCAGCCAGGGACTTGCGGAAATGGACAGGATAGCTCATGAGGTTCTGGATGATTCTTTCAGAACGGCTCTTGCAGGCGATTCCAAAGACTTCCGGGAGAGCTCGTCAAGTCTGATGTTTGCATTTGTACTTGCCCTGATTCTGATATTCCTTGTCCTTTCGGCACAATTTGAGAGTTTTAAGGATCCGCTGATAGTAATGATGACTGTTCCCCTGGCACTTACAGGAGCACTCATCTTCATGTGGTATTTCAACATCACGATGAACATTTTCAGCCAGATCGGGATAATTATGCTTATTGGACTTATTTCGAAAAACGGGATCCTTATAGTAGAGTTTGCAAATCAGAGAAAAAGTTCCGGGATGTCTAAGCTTGAAGCTATCAAATACTCTGCAGCTGCCAGGTTCCGTCCTATCCTGATGACGAGTCTGGCAACTATTCTTGGTATCATGCCTCTTGCCCTTGGTTTAGGTGAAGGTGCTCAGAGCCGCATTGCGATGGGGACTGCTGTGGTCGGGGGAATGATTTTTGCTACTTTCCTGTCACTTTATATAGTCCCGGCAGTTTATACTTTTATTTCGAGTGAATCAAAAACGAGGGTTGATGAAAATGAAGCTACTGTTAATTAAATTATTTTTGTTTTTTGTTTTTTCGGGACTCAACGGACAGCTTGTTTACGATCTCGATGCATGTATTAAAACAGGCCTTGAGAAGAATTTTTCCATTCTAATAGCAAGAAACAGCGAAACAATTGCGAAGAATAATTACACAGTCGGAAATGCAGGATTCCTGCCTTCTTTTGATATTACCGGCAGTCACGGCGGAAATGTGACTGACATAAAAAGAAATCTCACTGATGGCATTCAGACTGTTTCAAACGGAGAATTTAATACAACTACAACAGCAGGCCTGTCTATGAACCTTACAATCTTCAACGGATTCAATGTTCAGACAACTTACAAAAAGCTGAATGAGTTAAAACAGATCGGCGAGCTTAACACCCAGATGTCAATTGAAAACCTTGTGGCTGACATAATAGTCGGCTATTACAGTTATATCCAGCATTTGGAGCTTCTCAACAACCTGAAATATGCCGTTGAACTTTCAAAGGAGCGTTTAAGGATCGATGAAGAACGTTACTTACTGGGATCCAGTTCAAAACTTCAGGTTTTGCAGTCGAGGGTTTACCTGAATGCCGATAGTTCCAGGTTATCCAGGCAATATGAGGTGGTCAGGGAAGCTCAGATTCGTCTAAACGAATTAATGGTGGTTGAGGATCTTGGTCAGAGCTTTACAGCAAAAGACTCTTCGGTTACTGTCAATCCTGACCTTCTTTTTGAAAAACTTCTTGAAGAGACTCTTTCAAGGAATACAACGCTTCTTATAGCTGCAAAGAACAAGGCTATATCTGAATATGATTATAAAATTATTAAGTCAAGAAGTTATCCATACCTTTCAGCATCTTCAGCCTACAATTATTCTGTCAATACTTTCACTGCAAATCAGGCAAGAAGCCAATTTACAAATGGATTAAACTATGGACTGACTTTCGGAGTTAATATTTTTGATGGGTTGAACCAGAGAAGAAATATCCGGAATTCATCAATTGATATAAAAAACAAAGAGCTGAAATACCAGGAAATTGAACAGGGGGTCAAAGCTGATCTGATTACCATATACAGTGCTTACAGTAATTATCTCCGTCTTATTGAGCTTGAAACACAAAACCTTCAGACAGCTTCTGAAAACCTTGATATTGCAATGGAACGGTACAAACTTGGGAACCTCTCCGGAATTGATCTGCGTGATGTACAGAAAAGCCGGCTCGATGCACGTGAAAGTCTATTATCGGTCGAGTCGCAGGCAAAACTTGCGGAGATTTCTCTTCTTCTTATTTCCGGCAGAATAATGGATTACTTTCAGAAATACTAAGATCAAAAAATTGTTATATCCGATATTCATTATTTTATGCAAAAGAAAACCGAACTGATAACCAACCGGGATGGAAGCATATTCCATTTAAGCCTTCTGCCTGGCGATATTTCAGATAAGATCATTATAGTTGGCGACCCCGGAAGAGTTGAGATGCTTGGGTCCCTTCTTAATGACATCAGGGTAAAAAAAGAAAACAGGGAGTTCAGAACTGTTACAGGAAGTTATGAGGGAAACGAGGTAACCATAATCTCATCTGGTATCGGAACTGACAATATAGATATTCTGATTAATGAACTTGATGCGCTGGTAAATATTGATCTCTCAACAGGAGAGATAAAGGAGGATCCTGTTTCATTGACCTTTGTGAGGATAGGAACTTCCGGAGGACTGCGAAGCGATGTGCCTGCCGGGTCATACGTATTAACCGAAACTGCCATTGGCTTTGACGGCCTGATACACTTTTATGAAGGTTACGACTGGCTTCTTGATAATCTTCTTTCATCAGTACTGGCTGAATACCTTGAATGGCCCGACACACTTGCTTTTCCATATGCAGTGAATGCCAGCAGGGAACTCCTGGAATTATTCCGGAATGATAAATTTATAAGGGGAATAACAATCTCAACACCGGGGTTTTATGCTCCTCAGGGGAGGCGATTGAGGCTCGAAACGTTCGATAATGAGATTAACAGTAAACTTGCACAGTTCTCTTTTATGGGAAGGAAAATTTGCAATTATGAAATGGAGAGCTCAGCAATTTATGGTTTGTCCGGCTTATTGGGGCACAAAGCCCTGACCATATGCGCCGTGGCAGGAAACAGAGTTACCGGGGAGTTCATTGACGATTACAAACCTTTGATAATGGATATTGCCCAGGAGGTTTTAAAAATCCTGTAGAAACAAAAATTGTAACAAATGTTACAAATTATGCCGGTACCATTCTATTGCCTCTTCCATTCCTTCTCTCACCGAGTGGGTCGGTTTATAGCCCAGTAATTTTTGAGCTTTCTCTATTGAAGCTTGCGAATGGGGTATATCCCCTGCCCTTTCAGGACCGTGAAAAGGTTTTATCCCAAGGATTAAACTGTCGGACTTACCTGTCAGCTGTTTAATCATTTCAAACAATTCATTCAGATTGGTTCTTTCACCATGAGCAACGTTATAAACCTGATTTATTGCTGATTTATCCTCTGTAAGAGCTGCCAGATGGTTGGCCTGAAGGACATTATCGATATAGGTAAAATCCCTTGAATACAATCCATCCCCATTTATCAAAGGTGATTCATGGCTTAAAAGCTTTTTAACAAATAAAGGGATCACTGCGGCATATGCGCCGAAAGGATCCTGTCTGCGTCCAAAAACATTGAAATATCGTAGCCCGATAACTTCAATCGTATATGTTGATGCAAAATTTTCAGCAAATAGTTCATCCACATATTTAGTGATCCCATATGGAGACATCGGTTTTCCTATCCTTTCTTCCACCTTGGGAAGATCGGGATGATCACCGTAAGTAGATGAGCTTGCTGCATAAACAAACCGCTTAACCCTTGCTTCTTTTGAGGCATATAACATTTTAACAAAACCTCCTATGTTCACATCTGTTGCAGACACAGGATCCTTTATTGATCTGGGAACAGATCCCAGTGCCGCCTGATGAAAAACAAAATCGATCCCCTGTACCGATTTCTCGCAATCTGAATAGTTCCTTATATCCCCTTCAATCAAATTAAAATCGGGATTACTAAGAAATCCTTCAATGTTCTCCCGCTTTCCTGTCGAAAAATTATCTAGACAAGTAACTTTGTTTCCATTTCCGAGCAATGATTCAACCAGGTTGGATCCGATAAATCCTGCACCTCCGGTAACGAGCACCTTACATCCTTTCACAAAATGATTCATAAAATATTGGATTAATAAACTCCTGTTTCAGATTGATACTTGGAATAAGGTATTTTATTGTCCCAGAAGCAGAAGTATTTCTCTCAGAATGAATTCCGCTGTTTTGCCGTCCCCATAAAAACCTGGAAATTCAAGGTCTTGTCCAGATCTCATGAATCCCTCAAATTCATTTCTTATCAGATCAGGCCTTGCATCCACTAGTTTTACACTTCCATTTGCCACAAGTTCAATCCATTCAGTCTCCTTGCGAAGTACAATGCAAGGCTTTTTATGAAAATGGGATTCCTTCTGAACCCCTCCTGAATCGGTTATGATCATTTGACAGTTTTTTTCAAGAAGTGTCATAGCAAGGTACGATACGGGAGGAATAATTCTAAGGTAACTACAATTGTTAAGATCATTATAAAGTTCCGCCAGACCAGATTTTAATGAATTTATAGTACGCGGATGGAAAGGCATGACGATAGGCATGGCATATTCCTCCGAGAGACTTCTTAACGATGAAAGAATGGCTTCAAGACGCCCTGTATCATCAGTATTAATATCCCTGTGAATAGTGACCAGTATGAAATTATTCCTTTCCAGGGATAATGATTCAAGAAGCTGACTTTTCTTTTTTTCAGCCAGTTCAGCGAAAAAAAGGGAATTATCATACATGATATCTCCGGTAAGATAGATCTTGGGATTGTCAATAGTATAAGGAGGACTGTTTTCAGGTCTGAAACCCTCGTTCATCAGATTCTTAAAGGCGGCATTTGTCGGAGCAAAAAGAAGTGTTGATGAATGATCGCTTATAATCCTGTTCAGCTCTTCAGGCATGCTTTTATTGAATGACCTTAAACCGGCTTCGATATGAATTACTGGAAAATGGAGTTTCGTTGCCGCAACAGCTCCTGCCAGAGTCGAATTTGTATCACCGTAAAGAAGTACAGCATCAGGTTTCTCATTGAGCAGCACCTCTTCTATCCCTGTGATCATGGAGGCTGTTTGTCTTCCGTGATGGGCAGAGCCAACTCCAAGGTTAAAATCCGGTTTATGTATTTCGAGCTCATCAAAGAATACTTCCGACATTTCTTTGTCATAATGCTGACCAGTATGAAGGGTAATCTCGGTTATCTCATGTGAAAACAGCAGACGGATAGCTCTGCTAATGGCCGATGATTTAATAATCTGGGGCCGTGCACCAACTATGTTCAGAAGCTTTTTTTTCGGCATCCGGTTAATTTAAAGCTATTTGGCATAATTTACCGCCCTGGTTTCACGTATAACTGTTATTTTTATCTGACCGGGGTATGTCATTTCATTCTGTATCTTCCTTGCGATTTCAAATGAAAGGTTTTCAGCTTCCTTGTCGTTTACTTTTTCAGCTCCCACTATTACCCTTAGTTCCCTGCCTGCCTGAATAGCGTAGGTTTTCATAACACCGGGATACTGTAAAGCCAGCGATTCAAGCTCCTTAAGCCGTTTTATATATGATTCGACAACTTCGCGACGGGCACCTGGACGTGCACCTGATATGGCATCACAAACCTGTACTATTGGTGCAATAAGTGTTGTCATTTCGGTTTCATCATGATGAGATCCGATAGCATTGCAAATTTCAGGCTTCTCTTTATACTTTTCTGCGACTTTCATACCCAGGATAGCATGAGGGAGTTCAGGTTCATCATCAGGAACCTTGCCAATATCATGAAGGAGACCTGCTCTTTTTGCCAGTTTTGGATTCAGACCAAGCTCTGCAGCCATAATGGAGCACAGGTTCGCCACTTCCCTGGAGTGCATAAGCAGATTCTGTCCATAGGATGATCTGTATTTCATTTTACCAACAAGGCGAATCAGTTCAGGATGCAATCCATGAATCCCGAGGTCTATTGTTGTTCTCTTTCCGACTTCCAGGATCTCCTCTTCCACCTGTTTCCTTGTTTTGTCGACAATTTCCTCAATTCGGGCCGGATGAATCCTCCCGTCGGTCACGAGCTGGTGCAGAGCCAGCCTGGCAACTTCCCTCCGGATAGGGTCGAAAGCTGAAAGGACTATTGCCTCAGGAGTATCATCAACAATAATTTCGACTCCTGTAGCCGCTTCAAGGGCTCTTATGTTCCTTCCCTCACGACCGATTATCCTCCCTTTCATTTCGTCCGATTCAATATGGAAAACTGTCACGGCATTTTCGATGGCGTTTTCTGCTGCAACCCTCTGGATAGTCTGAAGTACAATTCTTTTAGCTTCCTTGTTTGCAGTCATTTTAGCTTCGTCCAATATCTCATTTATATAGGACATTGCTCCTGTTTTTGCTTCTTCCTTTAAAGACTCAATCAAATGATTTTTTGCTTCTTCAGCCGATAATCCGGAAATGGCCTCAAGCTGATCAACCTGCTGCCTGTGAAGTTTTGACATCTCCTCTGATCTTTTATCAACTAGTTCAAGCTGCGATGTAAGGTTATCACGTATTAAATCAGCTTCATTTTTCTTCCGCTGTGCCTCTTCAAGTTTCTGACTGAGTGTAAGTTCTTTTTGTTTGATCCGGCTTTCAGACAATGAAATCTTATTGTTCTTGTCATTTATAACCCTTTCATGTTCCGCTTTAAGCTGCAAAAATCTTTCTTTTGCCTGAAGAATTTTTTCTTTCTTAATTACTTCTGCCTCTGTTTCTGCCTCGCTTATTATTTTTCGACTCTTGTTTTTCAGTGCCATCTGCCAGATAAGGTATGATGCACCAAAACCAAGTATAAGGGCTGAAATGCTTATTATAAGAGTCAGCCCGCTTACAACACTATTTCCTGCTAATAAAACCATCATTTTCAATATTTAACATATAAAAAACCCGCAAAGTCTCTCCAACTTTTAAAAAACCCCATATCTGTATGGCTGGAGACGCTAATTCAGCTCGAACTTCCACTGTTCCAAAAGGAATTCCCGATATACGGGATGAGGCCTGTTCTTCCTGAACTAAGTAGTACTCCAAAGTTTTAAATGTTGAGTTTCAAAAACGAATGAAGAAACAATGCGGGCAATTAGTTTATCTTATTTTAAAGAACGTTGTTACTCTTTTCTTCCAGAACTGCATCAATTTTATCAATAAGTTCTTTAATGGCATCAGGGAAGTTTTCATTACTTCTTTTCTCCTCTTCCTCAGTGAGTTTCAAAACATACTGCAAAGAAGCCATCGCCAGGAAATCCTGAACATCCTTATCTGAGTAGCGCTGCTTATATTGCACCACTTTCTCATTGATCATCCTCGCAGCTTTCCTGATTTTTTCCTCATTTTCCCTTTCCACCTTCAATGGATAATATCTGTCTGCCACATTTACCCTTATCGATAGCTTATCATCCATTCCTTATATCTTATCTGTTTAAAAGAGCAACACATCTGTCAATTTCCCGCACCAGTTCATTAATCTTCTTTTTCGCTTCCGTGGCATTTTCGCCACCTCCCAACAGTGCTCCTGATAATTTACTTCTCTCGTATTTAACTTCCAATCTTGTTATCTTTTCTTCACGATCCTGAAGGTCGCGTTTTAAGGATTCATTTTCGGCCTTCAGTTCATGGTTTCTGGTCTTCAGGGTATTATATCTGTCAAACAATTCTTCAAGCTTTTTGTTCAGCAATGTCAGTTCCACGAAACCCTGATCAGACATACTAAAATCTTTAATGCAAAGTTAACACTGTTAATGATATTTTCAAAAATTTAAACCAAATAGTTTGGCAGAGCTATTCAGAAGAATAGTTTTGCATCTCTGATTACATAAATATCGTTCTGAAATGATTTTAATCCGGATAATTCTGATAAACATTCTGTTATTCACTTCTTTTACAGAGGAGTCAAAAGATAAAAGAGTGTTTATATCACCTGTAAAAATTCCGATTTCCCTTTCTGCGAATTTCGGAGAGCTCAGAGCAGATCATTTTCACTCAGGGCTGGATATCAAAACACAGGGAGTCTCCGGAAAAGAAGTTGTAGCTGCTTCATCAGGATATGTTTACAGGATAGGCATTTCCCCCGGAGGGTTCGGAAAAGCTCTTTATCTAAAGCATCCTTCAGGTTATATAACGGTTTATGGACATCTTGACAGGTTTATTCCTGAAATTGAAGATTATGTTATATCACGGCAATATGAAAACAGGAGCTTTATGATTACTCTCTGGCCCGGCAAGGAGAGATTTAAGGTAAGACAGGGCGATCTTATTGCCTTTTCAGGAAACTCCGGAAGTTCATCGGGCCCTCACCTTCATTATGAAATAAGAAAATCTGACGAAGAGATGCCTGTAAATCCACTGCTTTATGAATTTGGAATTGAAGATGATATTAAACCTGTTTTTGAAAACCTGATAATTTATCCTGCGGGGCGAAATTCAGAAATAAACAACAAAGATAAACTCTTTAAAATCAAAGTCTCGGGCGATAATGGGAATTATAACATCCTGCCGGACAATGAGATTTCGGTCTATGGCCCTGCTGGTTTCGGGTTCAAAGCCTATGATCTTCTGAACAACAGCAATAATAAGTTTGCAGTCTTCTCTATTCAGCTTAAGGTTGACACTCTGACCATTTACAAATATATAATGAACGAATTCAGATTCAATGAATCACGATACATAAACAGCCATATTGATTATGAGATATTCCAGAAAGAGGACATCTATGTTGAAAGGGCTTTTGTATTACCTAATGATAAGCTTAGTTTATATTCAAATCTGGTGAATAATGGAATCTTTAACTTTAATGACGGTAGAAAACATCATATTGAAATTACCGTTTCGGATATTCATAATAACAGATCTACTCTTTCATTTACTGTTTTAGCATCACCCAGGACAGGTAATGGAACAAAAGGTGAGGAAGTGAATGCTGTCTTGATGCCATACAACAGGAACAATAAGTTTATGTCAAGGAATGTGTCTGTAAACATTCCTTCAGGCACACTTTACGATACTTTATATTTTGAGTTTAAAATGTCGCCCGGTAAACCCGGAGGCTATTCAGAAATCTATGATATTCATAACAGATATACACCTGTTCACAAGGCGTATAACCTCTCAATTAAACCTGAGAATGTGCGGCCAGGCAAAGAGTCAAAACTGCTGATCGTTCAGCTTACAGATGATATGAAAAAGATCCCTCTTCTGAGCTCATGGGATAACGGGTATATTTCAGCAAATCCCAACTTTTTTGGCAGATTCCTTATAGATATTGATACTGTACCCCCGCTTATCTCTCTAAATGGGTATTCATCAGGAGCTAACCTGAAAGGGAAGACCAGCCTGAAAATCAAAATCAGTGATGACCTGTCCGGTATTAAATCGTATGAACCGGAAATTGATGGTGATTGGGCACTATTCGAATATGACCAGAAGAATAACCTGCTTATATATGAATTTGATTCAAAAAGAATCCGTAAAGACACCAGACACACGCTTACTCTTAAGGTAACAGACAACAAAGACAATCTCAGTACGGTTAACGTCGATTTTATCTGGTGACGGCAGATCAGTAAATCCTGGCAGGATAAATCCCTTTTCTGATCATTTTCTTTATGCTCTCAACAACGAACGGTTTGTCCTCGCGGTAAGTAACTCCAAACCACCTTTCGTTGCTCATAAGGATTTTGATTGTAATCTCCCCGTTTTTGACGAATTTGTCCACGGAAGTGGGTATATCAAGTTCCGATTTCAGGTCCATTCCATGATTATTTATAAAACTTCTGAACTCTTTGCCCAGAAATTCATAACAGGATGGCTTAAATCCCCAAAGATTCATTGATACAATCTCATTGCCTGTGAAATGTACAGGGTTACCGTCAGCTCCGGGTGCTGTAGCTCCGTCCCTGGTCTTTTCAATCTGCCTCGTTTCAACGATCTTCCTCAGAAATCCATCCTCTCCTGCCTCGCAAACGCCCCTGTTGACATGCCCGTGATCCGACAGGGTATTTCCAAGTTTATAACCAACTATACAAAAATTATTGGGATCGGTGTCGTTAATAAGGAAATCCCTTAGAATTCCAAAAGACTCGACTCCATAGTAGTCGTCAGCATTTATAACTCCGAAAGGCTCTTTAATTTTTTCTCTGGTGACAAGAATTGCATGACTTGTACCCCATGGTTTCTCTCGTCCGGGAGCTACCTTTACGCCTTCAGGAAGATTACTAATCTCCTGAAAAACATAATCAACCTCTATTTTCCCCTGAAGTCTTTCAACAAATCTTTCCTTTACCTGTTCTTCAATGTCTCTTCTTATAACGAATACAATTTTTCCAAAACCGGCACGGATTGCATCATAAATTGAATAATCGATTATAGTTTCACCGGAAGGTCCAACTTCATCAAGCTGCTTATTGCCGCCATACCGGGTGCCCATTCCTGCAGCCAGTACCATAAGGGTTGGTTTCATAGGATACAATTTTTTATTCACAATTATACAGAAAATTTTGTTACTTTTATTAATCAGTATAAATTTTATAGATGGAGTTTAAGATTGAAATATGTGTTGACAGTGTTGATTCAGCCATAAGTGCACAATCTGCCGGTGCCGACAGGGTTGAATTATGTGATAACCTTATTGAAGGCGGAACTACGCCAGGTTACGGATCTATAATATCAGCAAGGAATAATCTCAGCATAGGACTTCATGTTATCATAAGGCCAAGAGGCGGAGATTTTCTTTATTCTGATCTTGAATTTGACATTATGAGACGGGAGATTGAATTGTGTGGTGAATGCGGGGTTAACGGAATTGTGACTGGCATTTTGCTGCCGGGCGGAAATATTGATGTCGAGCGGACAGCCAGGCTGGTTGAATTTGCCTATCCAATGTCGGTAACTTTTCACCGAGCATTTGATATGTGCAGTAATCCTTCCAATGGACTTGAAGATATAATCTCGACGGGTGCTTCACGTTTGCTTACATCTGGTTTAAAGAATAAGGCTCAGGATGGAATTAAGTTATTAAGTAAACTGGTAATACAGGCCGGTGAAAGGATCATTATAATGCCCGGAGGCGGTATCGATGAAACCAATGCTGCGCTGATCCTCACAGCCACTAAAGCAAGGGAACTGCACCTGACAGGAAGAAAGGTTATAACCAGTGAGATGATTTTCAGAAGGCAGGGAGTAAATATGGGAGATTATCCGGGGATAAATGAATTTACAAGAAAAATTGCAGATCCTGAAAAAATAAAAAATATCATCAATATCCTTAAAATGATATGACATCATTTTGATATTTTATCTGTCTTGTTACCTTTGCACTTCCATGTTTTTAAAATCAAATTTTAACTTTAATTCAATATATCCAATGAAGAGACTATTTACAGCGTTCATCATGATTGCTCTGTCAGGAGCTTTCCAGGTACATGATACCTATGCCTGCACCAATTTTCTGGTTACAAAGGGAGCTTCGGTTAAAGGATCAACAATGATAACTTATTCAGCAGATTCCCATCAGTTATATGGCGAACTCTATTACTGGCCGGCGAGAGATTACCCTGCCGGAAGTATGCTTGACGTTTATGAATGGGATACTTACAGGTATATGGGAAAAATCAGACAGGTACCTCATACCTACTCAGTAGTAGGGAACATGAACGAGCATCAGCTTTCAATCGGGGAGACTACTTACGGAGGAATCGATAATATGGTTGATCCTGAAGGAATCATAGATTACGGGAGCCTTATCTATATAACGCTTCAGAGGGCAAAGAGTGCCAGGGAAGCAATTAAAGTAATGTCGGACCTGGTTTCTGAATATGGTTATGCCAGTCCAGGTGAATCGTTTTCAATTGCTGATCCGAATGAAGTATGGATATTTGAGATCATTGGCAAAGGAAAAGGTAATAAAGGTGCAGCATGGGTAGCACGCATGATCCCTGACGGTTACGTATCAGGGCATGCAAACCAGGCAAGAATCCAGACCTTTCCAATTGCTACCGGGAAGAAAACAAGTGTGGCAATAACATCAAAAGACTTCACACGTCTCTTTGATCCGGCAGTTGAAACCATATACGCCTGGGATGTTATTGAGGTGGCCAGAGCTAAAAATTTATTTTCCGGTAAAGATCAGGATTTCAGCTTTTCAGATATTTATAATCCAATATCCTTCTCAGGTGCAAGATTCTGCGAAGTACGTGTATGGTCATTTTTCAAATCAGTGAATGATGAAATGAATCAGTACTTCAGCTATGCCTCGGGGCATGATCTGAGCAAAAGGATGCCATTATGGATCAAACCCAACCGCAAGCTTTCCAATGGTGACATGATGAATCTGATGCGTGATCATCTGGAGGGTACTGCACTCGATATGAGAAAAGATGCGGGTGCCGGATCATTCGGATCACCCTATCGCTGGCGGCCACTTCAATGGAAAGTTACTACCGATCCTAATTCTCCTGAATACTGCAACGAACGGGCTGCAGCCACTCAACAGACCGGTTTTGTATTTGTTGCCGAGAGCCGTAGCTGGCTGCCTGATCCTATAGGCGGAATTCTCTGGTTCGGAGTTGATGATGCAGCCACAACTGTCTTTAATCCAATATACTGTGGCATTCTAAACATTCCTGAGTGCTTTAAAGAGGGAAACGGTGATATGCTTACTTACTCACCAACTTCAGCATTCTGGGTGTTCAATATGGTGGCTAACTTCTGCTATTCCCGCTATGATTTAATGAGCGCTGATGCATTAAAAGTGCAGAAACAGCTTGAATCGAGGTATCTTTCTGAGACTGATGCAACTGATGAGGCCGCAAAGAAACTCTATTCCGTTGATGTCTGGAAAGCACGTGAATACCTTACTGATTATTCCATCAAATGTGCACAGAATACCTTCGACCAGTGGAAAAAACTGAGCGAATATCTGTTAGTAAAATACATTGATGGAAATATTAAAAAGGAAAAAGATGGAAAATTCGAAAGAAGTCAGGAT
>Ga0209668_10000439_pt1 | contig 17095 bp, 14 predicted proteins | sample FrelakmetPLP11PL_FD_187150 | JGI IMG/M metagenome (GOLD analysis project Ga0209668, IMG submission 187150) | Freshwater lake sediment microbial communities from the University of Notre Dame, USA, for methane emissions studies - PLP11 PL (SPAdes)... | ecosystem: Environmental > Aquatic >... | reverse complement strand
ATAATAACATACATACATAATACATACAGCTATGGGAAAACAAACAGAGTGTGGTTTATTGGGTGTAGAGGCTGACAAGGATTGTAGAGATGTGCGTAAAGGTAACGGTACGTGTGATTATTGCGTTCGAGTTGGGCAGGCAGGTTACGGCACGAGAGAATTGATGCAAAGAATTATAGCTGAAAACACTTTTGTTGAGGGTCGTGAAGGCGAGCTAGGAGGTGTCGTAAACACTGTTTCTTCTGCTCTTTTAGCGTGTGTAATTAACTAATACTAACATAAAATGATTAATTCAGAAAAACTGCTTGCAAGTGCTGGTGCTCCAGCTGATGGAGGCCAGTGGTTTACGGTCGAACTAGTCCCTGGGTGTTCTGCTATAGAGACTGCACAAAAGAAAGCCTTAGGTGTTACTGGTGGTAATGATGAATTCCGACTAACTGAAGCGCAACGTAGCAAGTTACAGCGTGGCTTGAGGGAGTTGGAAGGTCTTGGAATCGGAGAGACTGTGACAGAGTGTGTTTTAACGCGGACTAGATAACGAAGCGTAAGTATTAACTAACCGATATTAACATGCCTACCGGAAGACAAACAAAAGCGCAAATGGAGGCTACTGTTAGCGCCGTTTATCCGACTGACGATGAACGAGCGACTGCTATTAGAGATGCGCTTACTTCACTGAGCGCCCGCGAGGATCGTCTGTGTGTAGTTAACGCACTAATTGGCCTGGACAGAACCATAGCGGGGAACATGTTGGCATCGATTGATTAGTATCCCGTTCTCGACTATAATTGTTTCCATGTTACTACCTGATGGGCCGTATGACCCGATAAAGACCGAAGAGGATGTTCTTGTATTCTGGAAGAAGGGTAAGTTTAACAAGCCCGAATACGATCCCTCTTTGAATAAAGGAAAAGGCGGGTTAGTTGAGGATCTTTCAAAGGATAAACGTGAACCTTTTTGCTTAATCATGCCACCTCCTAATGCGTACGACCGTCCTCACTTAGGCAATGTCTCTGGATATGCTTATCAAGATCTAATAGGTCGCTACTGGCGAATGAAGGGAAGGAAAACGTTATTGCTTCCCGGGAAAGATCATGCAGGTATTCAAACAGAAATTGTATATGAGCGAAATGTGCTGGCCAAAGAAGGCAAAACCAAGTTCGATCTGAGCCGAGATGAGTTTTACAAACAATGCTACGAATTTTGCGTAAAAAATAGTGAACTCGCCGCCAAAGATGAGGAGCGTGTAGGGATAAGTGCTGATTTCGACCGGAACATTTTCACACTGGATCCCAAGATTGTAACTACCGTGCTGGATACTTTTATCCGGTTGTACAAAGATGGGCTGGTGTACAAGGGGATTCGAATTACCAACTGGTGTCCAAAATGCAGAACTGCACTCTCGGATGCCGATACTGAGCACAAAGAGGCCGAAACCACGCTGACTTATATCAAATACCCGATCAAAGATTCGAAGGAATTTATAATGGTTGCAACTACTAGACCTGAAACAATGCTTGCTGATACTGCGATTGCGGTCAATCCTGACGACGGACGATATAAACAACTGTTGAAGAAAGGCGCGAAAGCAATAGTACCATTAGTAAACCGTGAGGTTCCAATAATCACAGATCCAAAGGTAGACAAAGAGTTTGGAACCGGGGTGCTCAAGGTCACCCCTGCGCATGCGCCTGAGGACTACGAGATAATGCTCAACTGGAACGCGACGCATAAAGACGCGCCAATCGACTATATCAATGTTATATGGAAAGACTGGAGGTTGACGGGGCCGGTTGGTAAGTACAAGGCAATGAAGGTTGTTGAGGCGCGTAAGGCCGTGGTCGAAGATTTGACAAATTTGAACCTGATCGAAAAGGAAGAAAAACTTCAGCATAACGTGGTTATCTGCGAGAGGTGTAAAAGCGTGATTGAGCCATTAATGAGCTCACAGTGGTATGTCAAGACCGATACCCTTCGTGATCAGGCAGTTGCTGCGGTTAAAGGTGGCGAGATCAAGATCCACCCAAAGTACATGGAACCGTCGTACTTTAACTGGATGGAGAACCTGCGTGATTGGCCTATCTCAAGGTCGCTTTGGTGGGGATACCGTTTCCCTGTCTGGTATAAGGGCGAAAAAGAAGAGCATGTAGACGATGAAGGGAAAATAGTTGAAACGCTTGGCGGAAAAGTCCTTGATCCCAAGGATGTCACACAGTTGAAAGTACAGGTTGATTCCCCTGGAAAAGGCTGGGTTCAGGACAGTGATGTGTTTGACACCTGGTTTAGCTCTGGACAGTGGCCGTTTGCCACGCTGACAGCAGGGGGTTTGATAGATACTTTCTACCCCACTAGTGTGATGGAAACCGGTTACGACATTTTACCGCTGTGGGTGTCTAGGATGATTATGCTTGGGCTTTACCGAACTGGAAAGGTTCCGTTTCGAGACGTCTACCTGCATGGAATTCTCCGCGCTGCGAATGGTGAAAAGATGAGTAAAAGTAAAGGGAATGTGATAAGCATGGATGATGTTGTCGAAAAGAACGGCGCGGATACCTTGCGGCTTTTTTACTATACTGCTGGTAAGGCAGGTGGGCACTACAACTTTGACTGGGAGCGGATCAAGTTTTGTCGAAACTTTTTAAACAAGGTTTGGAATGCGAGCAGGTTTGTGTTGATGAATCTTGAAGATAGAGATAAGAAGTTAGAGATAGGAGATAAGAAGTTAGAGAAAGAAGACAAAGAAATACTAAAACACGTGAAGGCATTGGCTAAAAATGTGGGTGAAAATATTGAGAAGTTCAAATTTAATCTTGCTGCGGAAGCACTTTTTGACTCGTTCTGGCATGAGTTTTGCGATAAGTATATTGAGGCGGTCAAAGGTCGAGTGTATTCAAAGGAAGGCAAGAAGTTGGACGAAGACTCGAAACATGTAGCGCAGCTTACGCTGAAGGAGGTGCTTCGCGCATATCTCCGGATTATGCATCCATTCACGCCTTTTATCACTGAATCGCTTTGGAAATATGTACGTGATGAGGGAGAAAGCGAAACGATCATGTACTCCTCTTGCACAATCCCGTGATTCCAATTATAGTGTATATAGGTATAAATACTTAACATAAAGTACTACTATGACTCCAAAGATGCTTAGGGATTTGCTAAACCCCAAACTTTCGCCAGCGCTATATGTTTTGGCGTTTTTTCTAGCTGTTCCATTATTGGTTTACGGGGTAATGCAGACTACATTGGAAGAAGGGGCTGCTGCTACAGGTGGTGATGCAAGTGTGGATTTTACAAATATTAGTACAGGGCAGAGTGTAGACGAAGGTGACACAATGTCGATCAATGTTGGATATGACGCTGGTGAATGTGTTTCAACGCTTAATGTGGCTGATGGAAATGAGTCGATTTATTCTGCTGCTGTAGAGGATAGCGGAACGCTAGCGTTCAATTATACGTTTGATGCCCCAACACGAGTTGGTCTAGTGGCATCGTTGGTGCCGATGTCAGGACAGGCTGGTGCGTGTGCGCAGACCAGGTATGACACTGCTATTCTCAATGTAGTACCGGATGCATTGGCTGTGAGTTGGCTTTTCCCTGTTGGCGGTGAGATTATTATGACAAGTCCAGAGAAATTAAGCTGGACGGCAAGCGGGTACCCTACCTTGGCCACAACTGACTATGTAATTACAGCAGTAGCCAATGTTCCAGCTGGTGGAGTGGCAACAGTTGTAAAGAGCGGTAACTTGGGGGAAGCTGGAAGGTGTACAAGCCCAACTGCTAGCACGATATGTAGTTACAACTGGGATTGGCATGCAGCTGGATATAGCGGAGTATATGATATTACTATAACGCTGACGAGCCCTGATCCTGGGGTAAATCTAACGGCCAGCGATATTGCAAATAATGTGACTCTTCGCGAATCTATAAATATGGCACCCAGATGCACACTGAGTGGTACACCGAGTACGATTGATTCTGGAAGCACTGTAGCGTTTTCTGCTAGTGCGACGGACGATGATCCTTTAGGGAATGGACTGATTGAGTTTGGGGATAATGGTAGTGCTTCAATTTCTCCAAATGGAGCAACAGTGAACCATATATATACCAACGATACGTCAACATCTAAAACATATACTGCTAAAGCAACGTTTACAGATGTCGATGGAGCCAAAGGTTCATGTACGGTAAATACAACGGTTCGTGGAGTTACGAATCCTCCAACTCCAAACCACGCACCTGTGTTTAGCAGTACAGGTGGTACCAAGGCAACGGTAGGGGAAACATACTCATATACGTTAGCAGCTACAGATGCCGATGGCGACAGGCTGTCATATGGCTGGACCAAAAAACCAAGCTGGTTAGCGTGGAGTGCAAGTGAGCATAAGCTATATGGGGCGCCTGCTGCTGATGATGTAAACAAAACTTTTAGAGTTTCTGTGAATGTATCTGATGGAGAAGCAACTACAACTCAAACATACCTAATTACGGTGGTTGGAGAGATAGCCGGTGTTTCATCGGAACCTCCTGTGGTAACAATAGTGTACCCAACGCTAGGTGTACAGGTTGGGTGTGGCCGGAGTAAAATCAAGTGGGAGGCGACAGATAGCGATGGTACAGTTGCAAGTATTAAGTTGGAATATTCTACAGATGGAGAAACTTGGACGCTGATTGCGGAAGGTGTTGATGGGACGGAAACCTCGTACGACTGGGATGTTTGCTCACTAACTTACGGTACATATTATATAATGGTTACTGCGCTTGACGACACTGGAGTGCCTGGTGCAGACCAGTCTGAGGCGTTTAGTATTGTTGATCCTACGTCGATACTTTCAGGCCCTGACATAATAAACTGGAAACCTGAAAGTAGCAGTACGGTTGCAACTGGTAAACCGACAATTTCTGCGGATTTTGTTGCGACGAGCGCAGCAGTGGATGCTGAAAGTGTGATTGTAAAGGTCGATGATGTGGATGTTACCGTACAGGCGACAGTTACAGAAAATGGCTTTAGCTATCTTCCCGAAGAAAGTTTGGATAACAGCGAACATTCTGTAACAGTGAGTGTTTCTGATGTGGACGGTCGAATGACTGAGCTTGAATATACATTTACGATTTCGGCTGGAGAAGGTGGTTTGAGTTGGACTGTTTGGTCAGCGATAATCTGTGGTGTACTTGCAGTTGCGGCGCTAATAATTGCCTGGGTTTGGAAGCGTAACAAGGACAAGAATGAGAAAACAGGTAGTGGAACTAAAGTGTCAGGTGAGAATATTAAGGTTGAGTCATGGGAACCCAGGGCTGAGAAGGTTGAGGATGCGCCCAAAAAACAGAAAGCGGCAAAAAAGTAGATAAGGCTTGAGTTCGAACCTGGAAGCTTATTGAATGTTTAATACTGATATGAACCCGAATGTAAATACCAGCTTGGATGGTGTGGTGCAGGTGTCACCTGTTAATAGATTTATGAAGAGTCTTCCTTTTATTGCTATAGCGGTAGGGATAGTCGCGTTAGTGACCGTAGGTGCGGTTCTGCTGCTGCAGAACCGCACCTACCCTGATGCTTCTTCGCAAGGCACAACCTCCGAAATCATCTACTGGGGTTGGAATACTGACCAGGAAGTAATGAATGAGTTAATCTCTGAGTTTGAGACGGCAAATCCTGATATTAAAGTAACATATGAGAAAAAGGCATTTGACGAGTACCATGAAATACTTAAAGCACGGTTGGAAAGTGGTGATGCAGAAGTAACACCAGACGTGTTTGAGGTAGACAACGAGTATATACAAACCATGTACCCACAGTTGTCGACTAGCTCACCTGTTGATGTTCCTGAGATGAACCAACGCTTTTTCCCTGGTGGTAGTAAAGTATGTGTGCAAGGAGGTTCTGTGCTGTGTTATCCGTTAAATTTTGATGGACTTGTGATGATTTACAACGCAGAAGCACTAACGCTCGTGGGAAAAGAAGCCATTCCAGACGGATGGAGTGATTTTAAGTTGTGGGCCAATCAGTTAACAGATAAGCGCCTTGTCGAGAACAATGGGCAAGAACAATGGGTAATCTATTCGCCTGGCGCGGCTATTGGTACAGGGTTGAACGTTTCTCACCCCGATATGCTTTTGTGGCTAATGATGATGCAAAATGAAGTACCGTTAGATGCCGTTGGTGAGTGGGAGGCTATGGCTGAGACAAACGGTATCGCGGCAGCAGAACTGTACATTTCGTTTTACGAGGAGCGAATTTGGGACAAGAGTTTCTCAAGTGATATTGGGATGTTTCTATCTGGTAGAACGCCAGTCATCTTTGGCACCGTAGCTGACATTGAAACTATTTTAGCTGCTGACCCAGCTTTTACTGTAGTGAGCGTTCCACCGCCGCAGATTGATGAAGTAAAGAACATTACCCATTTCCAGGCGGTTGCGGTTGCCAACAGCTCGCCCTCGGAAGGTGCCGCCTGGAAATGGGCTGAGTATCTTTCATCGAGCGAAGTTCAGCAGAAAGTGTTGGAGGCTGGGGTTGCTGGCAGAACTGCAATTAAACTCCCATCGCGACGCGATTTACAAAGAGAAATCGCAGAAGTCCCGGGGATGAGTGGTTTATCTGCGATATTTTTAACTTCCTTTCCTGTGTTTTTCCCAGATTACGAAATAATGTCTGCAGACACGATAGCTGCAATCGAAGCAATGATTTTGGAGGAAAGACCGCTTGAACCTGTAACTGCGCTTGAGGAACTTGTGGAAGGGCTTCAGTTTCTGTAAACCGGTTGCAATTCCCTATTGGTTGCGCTAATGTAAATAAGAAATATTTTGAATACAGTACTATCTAAAATGACACAAACGAAAATCGGTATCTTGCGCATTATTGCCAAGATTTTTGATCCACGAAAATCACCAATATTATACTTTTTGCTGTTTTTCCTGTTGGTGCCGGCAATCGTGTATGGAATCGTTGGGACAGGTGTTTTAGAAACTGGGAGTGCTGCGAGTTACGGCTCATGGATTGAGATTACCACTCCTGCGGAAGGTCAATCGTTTACTAGGGGTACATCAGTTAGTATTGTGGTACGGGGTTTTGCAGAACAGCTTGCAACATTATCAATCGATGTAAATGGCGTAGCTTTGACTAACTGTGGAAGTGAGGTGCCTGCTACATTAAGTGTAAATGGCTCGTTTTCTAAAACCTGTTACTGGGATGCATCGTTTAGCGGAACAATGACAGCACAGGCTACTATTGTCCCGGCAGAATCGCCAGTAATGTCGAGCTTGGTAACAGATAAAGTTACATTCAGGGTTGTTGCAGAATCAATTTCCTATACATGGTTAAATCCGTCAAACAGGCAAAATGTAAGCGGACAGGTCTCTTTTCAATGGTTAGCTGGAGGATTTGAGCACGAATCAGCGCTTGATGCAACAAAGTATTCAATCTATCTAGACATGGCTGAGCCTGTCTTGAATGGAGTAAATGCTGGTACCTTGGTTGCTTCTGGTACTCTTGGTACTACCGGCACGTGTTCACTAATGGACTATGGTGGTCTTTGGCAATGTAGTCATCCAACAACATGGAGCACACTAAGCATTTCTAATGGGACACATACGTTGACTGGGATACTATCTAAAGTAGATGTTGACGGTGGTCAAACAACTCAGTCTGAAATTACAATAAATGTCGATAATACTGATAATTTGCCGATTTGCGACCTGGTTACACTTAGTGATAATGATATCTATTCTGGTGAATCCGTAACGATCACGGCGACAGGGCATGACCCAGATGGAACAGTAATAACAGATGGATGGATCAACTATGGCAACCAGCAAAGTAGCGATCCGATTACAGCTCAAAACGGAGCGGTTTCTGCGACGTATTCAGGTTACATTCTTGTGAGTGGTAGTGCACAATATTCTGTATCAGCAAGTTTCAAGAGCAATAATAACTGGGGAGCCTTTGGTTGTGCAAAAACTATTACTGTTCGAGCAAGGCCGGGCGGAAATACTTGCCCTGTGATTAGTTCGAGTCCGTTAAAAAGTGTAAAAGTAGGTTCGACATATTCATATACACTAAGGTATACGGACGACGATAACGTTATATTAAAGGCAGTATCGAAGCCAGGCTGGCTATCATGGAATGCTACAACTGGTGTATTGTCAGGAATACCGAGCAGTCAACATATTGGAACACATTCGGTGGTTCTTGCTGTAGATGATGGTGATCCAGCATGTCATACACAACAGTCATTTGCGATTAGAGTTTGGGATGACACAGATGATGATAGTAGTGATGACGGTGATGATGGTGATGTCGGTGGTAGTGATACACAAGCACCTGTAGTTGTGGTAACAAGCCCTGGAGCTGGTTCACAGTTTTCCTGCGAAAGCAGCACTGCTGCGTGGACCGTAACTGATGATGGTACTATCGAAAAAATATGGATTGAATACTCTCAAGACGGTGAGACTTGGATACCTGTTGTGAACGATCTGGCAGGGACAGCTACTAGCTACAACTGGAATGTTTGCAGTTTGACACTGGGAACGTACTATGTGCGTGTTTGGGCAAGGGATAATGACGGAAATGAACGCGCAGGGACATCGAACTCGTTTGAAATTGTTTCGCTTGGAACAACCGATCAAAGCCCCCGAATAACTGATCCGATTCCTGAGCCAGATAGTAATGTGCTTGATACCAAACCCAACATCAGTGCAAAGTTTGTCCCGGCAGATAGTGCAATTGATGTGCAGAGTGTCTTAATAAAGCTAGATAATAAGCTTGTTACTGCATACGCAACAGTGACAGCAGACGGCTTTAGTTACATACCTACGGATGAGCTTTCAGATGGAGAGCATACGATATATGTTAAAGTATCTGATGAAGAAGACCGTTCTACTGAAAAGGAGTGGATATTTACGGTAGTCACAAGTACGGTTTGTACATTTGCGGTATTTGGACTGACGCTTCCCTGCTGGGTGCTCTACGCATTGATCGTCTGTGGTGCGTTGTTACTGATTCTGATAATTATTGTGGCGATTGTCCGTTTAGTGGCGTTGGCCAAGGAGAATAAGGAAGAAGAAGAGCTAATTAAGGACGAAAGGGACGATAGTGAAGGTGACTCCTGGGCTCCGCCAGTTGATACCCAAGGCGATACTGGCTACTCTGAACCTGGGCGAACTGTCCCTCCTGTGCCGCAGTGGCAAAATCCGCCTTCGGATCGGCCAGTAGAAGACAAGCAAACTGTTGAGGTTTAGTGATTAGTCTCATTTTGGGGTGCATTTACACTACAGTTGAGACGTAAGTGCGTCAAACCGTCCTTTAAAGAAGGCCTGAACATCAGGATCTGCTTCTGTATTAAAACGCGTTTATCCCGGCTGTGTCGGGATTTAGCATCATCAAAAATAAGTATTCGGATCTCCCTATGCCAAAGATTGGGATTTGAATTGGCTTCTCCTTTGGTTGTTTCGCCAATTACCTGATCGTTATCGCCTACCAGGTCGATTACTTCACCTGGTGCGTTTGTCTTGTCAGTTTGATTGACCATGGTGATAATTATATAATGCTTTTGTGGACAAAAACAGGGTAAAGGTACTTCCCAAAAGGTTGGCGAACAAGATTGCGGCCGGTGAGGTCGTTGAACGGCCGGCGAGTGTGGTGAAGGAGCTTGTTGAAAATGCGATCGATGCCAACGCTACTGCAATAAAAGTTACGATTAAAGGCGGTGGTGTAGCAGAGATTTCGGTATATGACAATGGGAACGGGATGAGCAAGGAGGACGTGCGGTTGTCCCCTGTCCGGTTTGCCACGAGTAAGTTAAAAGACGAAAAAAACTTGTTTCAGATAGGGTCGCTTGGATTTCGCGGTGAGGCACTCTCGTCGATTTCCGCAGTGGCCAAGGTGAATGTGGCTTCGGCGCAAAAGGATGGGAAAGGGTGCTTCCTTGAATGTTCTGGTGGTACGATTGAGAGAGAGAACGATATAGTGATGGATAAGGGGACAGTGGTGAAGGTTCGTGAGCTGTTTTTCAATGTGCCTGCGAGACGGAAGTTTCTCAAGAGCAAGTTGTCGGAGAATCGTGCATGCTGGGAGATCATTAGGCGATATCTTGTGGCGTATCCGAATATCGGTTTTGATGTGAATATCGACGGAAAGCAGATAATGAAGGTGGTGCCAGAAGAGCAGAGTGAGCGGTTAAAAATGGTGATTAAAGAGCCCTGGGTGGAAAATGCTGTTTTTATGGCTTATCCTGACTATGCCAAAGGTTTCGTCGGGACAAGCGTGACAGGGACGGAAGAGAGGACGAACGGGAACTATTCTGGAATTGCGAACGAAGGTGGTGTGAGTGTTGCTGGATACCTGATGAACGTCCAAGACGTGGGCAAAGGTCGTCCGACACAGTGGCTTTTTGTGAATCGGAGGCCAATCGAAGATTCCCGAACCAAGTTTGTGGTAAAGGAAGCATATGAGTCTATTGCGAAACGTGGTAGTCCTGGATTTGTGCTTTTTGTTGAACTACCCTTTGACGCCGTAGACGTGAACGTCCACCCCCGAAAGACCGAAATCAAGTTCAAAAACGCAGACGTGGTATATAAAGCGATTTACCAGGCGGTTAAAAAACTTTTCGCTAAGGAAAAAACAGATTGGGGTGTCCTTGGCGATTCTGAAGCTGTTCTTCGTGAACCGACTAGCCAGTATGGCGTTCCGATAATGGGGCAAAAGCTTGGTCATGCAGCTGACGTTACAGGCAAAAGTGTCGCTAGAAACGAACAGGTAAAGATCGCTATGGCCTTTTCTGAACAGTTTATTGCGAGGAGCGATTCAAGCGCAAGTGCGATCAATAGCAAAACGACTGTTGAAGGTGAGGGCAAAGAAACCATTATTGACGAGACGCGCAACGGATTGACGTTAAGTGAAGAGAAATGGTCGATTGGCGGCCGCGTGCCGATCGTGCAAGTTAAAAATGCATATCTTTTAACCGCGGATTCGGCTGGAATTACCGTGATTGATCAGCACGCGGCCGCAGAACGAGTGCTCTATGAAGAAGTTTTATCCGCGATTTCTGGCACATCCGAGGGCTCAGGCAAAGTAAACAGTAAAGCTAGGGAAAGGAGTAAGGGCGGAAAGGCACTAGTTGGAAAAGGTGTCCCGAAACAGGCGCTTCTCGTACCTATCGATGTTGATGCCGATACTTCACTTCTTGGCAAAACTTGGGCAAAGCAGTTCCAAAAACTTGGGATCGAGGCAGACCTTTTCGGTGAAAACGCCATTCGGATCCGCGCGCTTCCCGTTGGAGTTTCACCTAAAACAGGAAAGCAGCTATTCATTGATCTTCTCAACCAAGATTTTGCCGAGGAAGGAAGCGCGCTTGCCGACCAAAAGGAGAAAGTTGCTGCTACTATTGCCTGTCACTCTGCCATCAAGTTCGGTGACCGCCTTTCTGACATCGACATTCGCAAGCTTGTCTCCAAGCTATCCAAGTGTAACAACCCGTTTTCTTGTCCACACGGTCGCCCCACAATGTACCGTATCCCCTACTCCAAGCTGGAAAGTCTGTTCGAACGAGGTTGAATCTGATAAATGCGTGACAAATTGGTGCTTTCGCGAAGCCACTATGGGAAGCGTCGGCAGATATGCGTTAATTACACGTAACTTGAGGTTGAAGCTCAAATAGTGTACGCTTCCAGTATGAAAACGCTGTTTCTTACTTCTGTAGGTTTACCGGTTGAAACCAGGCGCTGTTTTCTTAAACTTCTTGCAAAGCCGATCCAAGATACAAAGGTTGCGTTCGTGCCGATTTTAGCGGATCTTTATGATCTTGATCTTCATTTTACCAATCGGTGCTTCCACTTTAGCTGAGGCGCCCGCCAGTTTACCCAAAATTGCCAAGCCAATCGGACTATCTGCCGAAAGTTTGCTCTTGGTCATATCTCCTTCGCCAGCACCTACCATCTCGTAGTTATCTTCTTTGCCGTTTATCGAAAGCGTAACCTTGTCGCCTACTGAGACCGCACAGTCCTTGTTGCACTTGTCTTCTTTGACGATAACCACATCTGATAACATTTCCTTGATTTCGCCTATTCGTGTTTCATTGGCATCCCGTTCTTCCATAGCAGAAGAATACGATACGTTTTCAGAGCGATCTCCAAATTCAGCTGCTTGCGCTAACTGCTTTGCGATTTTTTTCCGAGTCTTTTCGGTTCGTTCTATTAGTTCATTCTCTAGCCTCTCGTAACCTTCCTTAGTCATTTTTACTTGCGCTCTTTTTTGTACCGTGTTCATTTTAATATTCCCTAAAGTAAATCAAATAAAGTTCTTGGTGTATTTCCAAGAAATGGTGAATTAGGCTTTTATGATGAGAAAAAACATCTGCGTTGAGCAGTACGGTTGCCTGAGTAATCGAGGCGTGTTTTTAATTTGTTTTTTTCTCATGAATTGTAGGTATTAGCCTGTTTGATACCCTAATAGTACTAAAGCATACCACAACTGTCAAGTACGACGCGTAGAAATACCCACTGCGTGTGTATTTCTTAACTGTTGCGGGTTTGCGTAAGGTGTAATACAATGAGGTAACTTAATTAACATTTTTCAAAATGGGATTATTTGGTGAAGTTAAACGAGAATTTATCGCACGGCCAGACGAGTCAAAAGGCTTAATCATTTATAAATGGCCAGACAAGAACATAAGGATGTTCACGCAGGTAACTGTGCAAGCGGATGAGAAAGCAGTTTTTTTCAAAGACGGTAAAGTAGTTGGAACTCTAGAACCAGGGCAATATAGGATTGACGGCCAGGCGATTCCTTTCTTGAACTTGATAATAGACTCGTTGACTGGTGGAAATCTGATGATTGCCGAGCTGTACTTCGTGTCCACGCGGGAGTTCCCAGAGCTGCCATTTGGAGGACCGATAGATAACATTAAGGATGTGGAGACTGGTTTGGCGGTTGGTTTGCGGGTGTACGGAACCTATTCGATGAAGGTTGTGAAGCCAGAGGATTTGATTGTGAAGCTGGTGGGGACACAAGGTATTGAGAGCAACGATGGTATTACAGGTTGGGCGCAGGAGCAGATGCTCAAGGACCTTCGAGATACAGTGAGCAAGAAAGTAACCGCTAAAGAGCTTCCAGTGCTTGGGATTGCTGGACATACAGAGGAAATTGAGCGATTGGTGATAGAGGGTTCGAAGGAACATCTAGCCGAATACGGAATTGAAGTTGCCAGGATGGGTAACTTCACGATCAACCTGAAGGAAGAGGATGAGGCGACTCTAAAGACATTGATGCGAGACAAGGCATATGCTGGGCAGCCTGGGTTGGCAGATACGGCGGTCAAGATGGGTATGGCTGAAGGGATGAAAAAGGGTAGTGGTGGCGCGGGTGTGGCTGGAACGATGGTTGAGGCGGGTGTAGGTGCTGGGATCGGCGCGAGTGTGGCCAAACAGATGACCGATTCGACGGCGGATGCAGCGAAACCTAACAAGCCTGAATCGGAAGTGACAGACAATAAATAGTGAGAGATCTACGTGGATGTTCGAACACGAGAGTATATTACCAGATGAGCTTAGCGTAGCTTTACCTTCGGAAGACTTGTCTCGTTTTCAGATTGCGGAGACTGTACTTACCAGGATTGGTGAAAAGCTGATTGACCGTGACGCGAAAATTCCACAGGAGGTTGTTGCCTCAACAATCCAAAGACATTTTAGTGCAGTGGGGCGGGCCTTGCAGTCGGACAAATTTACTGCGGCTATGTATTATCTGACTTCGCCATACTTTGCAGGCACACTATCGCCGTTCAGTGATACCTGTTTTGCTATTCTTCACGAGAATATTGGTGTTCTTGAGGCCTGCCTGCAAAATGAGCGTTGCGACAAAGACGTTGCGAAGAGTGCCTTTCATGGCATTGTTTTGTTGCTTGAAAAAGGGACACAGGTTCAAAGAGTGAGAGCAAGAAAAGTTTTGGATAACAATAGCGCGTTTGTTGGCAAAGGCATTAGCTCAAAGGTTTTTGCTGAGGATGCTTGGAAGTACTGCGCAATAAGGTATCTCGAGGAAAGAGCTGAAGGCAGAGATGACCATGCACCTATCGCGGTTGCTACCCGTTCATTGGAAACACTAGACCCAAATAGCGCTGAAGTCGTTTCTACAGGATTGCGTGGAATCGAAATAGACTATCCGACATTTGTATATGAGGTAGCCCGTAGCTTTTTGGAGCAAGCAGGGGTTGATAGAAAAATGTCAAGGGATATTGTATCTTCTTGGCGGGTTACAAGGGAGGGCAATCATTATCCAACAGAAATTGTGATAGCAAATGTACTGGCTATTCGCGCTTTGTTAAAGCACGATCCAGATTCCGTGGGGAAATTATACAGATTATTTGGGATAACTCATTTTGGCAGATACCCTGTTGAGGTGCTCATGGATCAACTTAGTGGTTTAGCAGACAAGAAAAACCGATTCGGAGTATTTATTTCTGCTTATGATGACTGGAATGGCGCGTTTTATAGCGATAGGCAAAACATTGGTTCTTTGTGGAGGCAGTTAAAAAAAATTGGATACCGAATGCGTATCATAGAGGCTCGCGGTAGGCCAAGCCTGGCGAGAAGGCTGATAAGTTTAAAACAACGGTATGGGAGAAAGATGGAATTTAGGGTTATTATGGGACACGGTAGTAGATCTTCAGTCACGCTGGGAAGAAGCGGTCAATTTAGCGATCTTGAGAGTGAACCGGCAGATACAAAAAAAACAGCTGAATTTGGCCAAGAACTATTTGTAGCTGGTGCGCCAATGCTTTTTATATCGTGCTCTACAGGAAAGCTTGGGGGAATAGCGCAGTCGTATTCGCGATTATTTGGAGGCGATGCGAGCGGCCCAAAAGAAAATACAAGTGTAGAAAGAATCCAGGTACATAAGGGGAAAAGTGGGTTACCTGTCTTTACCGTGGAATATAGAAAGGGGGATCCGGCTGCATATTTAGCAAATGAGGCTCCACTATAAGGGCTCCTGCCTTTTCTTTATGGACTTGTCCAGTAAATCGGTCTCGACTACTGCGGTCTGTCTAGAAATATCTGCGATTGGGTCGGTCTTTTCGGCGATCTTTTTAAGGAGCTCGTCACAGTTGTATTTTAACGCGTAAGCAAATTCATTATCAGTAATTGGAAAAACGTAAAGTGGCGGTTTGTTTAGCCCAAGCGATCGTGTGATCTCCTTCTTTTCCATGCCAAAAAGCTCGGTGTCCAGGAAAAGTGCCTTGGTGAAGTCGTTGCACTCAGGAATTGGGTTGGCATTATCGAAGGTTTCAGTCTCGGCAAACTGTTCTTTATATTGGAACTGGTAACGGCAAAGCGCCTGAATGAAATAGGCAGGCCAGCGTTCTTGTTTAGCGGTAATCATAATAAGTTCGCGATATCCAGGGTTATCCATGCCTTGAGTGATATGGATATACTCGGACTTATCCTCGTTGGTGAAGATAAAGACGGTAACGGGCGGGGTATTTACGATGCCGCGGGCGATTAAAACAGGCGGTCCAAAATATTCGGTGTATAGTTTCTCCTGGGCAGTCGGGTTCATACTGGCTAAATAATAGCGCCGTTTTGGGCAGAGCGCAAACTTGAGGTTGAAGCTCAGGTTCGGGCGGTTCGGCCGACGCTCTTCGCCGCGAGCCCGAGATTATTCGTCGGCTCGGAGTTTATTTAAGGTTGGACCTCAGGTATAATCGGATATGCAGGAGCTAATCGAGCTAACATATGAGCAAAACTTTGAGAAGATCTATCGGTTCTTCTACTATAAAGTACTCAACTGCACGCTGGCAGAAGATCTGACTAGCGATACATTCCTGGCGTTCGTGGAGCAGGTAAAAAAACGCAAAGATATCGAGAACTATAATGCGTTTCTCTACGGGGTGGCGCGGATCGTTTTCACCAAACACCTTCGCAAAAAATACAAAGAACCTGCTTTCAATGTGGCGCCAGAGTATTTTGAACAGTACGTCGAACACCTTTTGTCTGAATCGAAGGGTAGCAAGTCGCTGGAAGAACGGGCTCAAAAATATATCGATTTACTCCCGCCTTCGCAAAAACAGGTAGCATATCTTCGACTTGTCGCGAAGCACAATAATAAGGAAATTGCAGAAAAACTGGGTAAAAACCAGAATTACGTGAAAGTTACGTTTCGGCGAGCGTTAAAATCGCTCAAAAAACTGGTCGCTTGTACACCGTAGAAGGCGTACCCCATAGCGTACTTATTTAATGAGGTTCTAAAATGACCGTAAAACTGAATGAACCAAAAGAAGCACAAAAAACACTCGAAGCGTTTTCCTGGGAGGCCGGTCGCCCCAATCCTAGGTTTAGGAGAATGCTTAAGGGCAAGGTGCTTGCCGCGGCCACACAGCCGAAACTTATATTTAATTTTCTCAACGCTATGGGAAATCTCGTGAATGCCAAGTGGTCAACACTGGCAATTGCCGGCTTGGCCGGATTGGTTTTGCTCGGGGCGGGTGGTACAGGAGCTTTCCTGTATTGGCAAAATCAGAACAAAGACACTAACACGCCAAATCTATTAACTCAAACTGAAGCGCTCAAACATCTCTACGCCATGCGAAACGCGGTGGATCAGGCGAACCTGACTAGTGCGGAGATGGCCAGTACTAACGACGGAAGCGCGAAAGGTGACGATTCTGAAGGACTTGGCCCGATCGATGACTATAACAATATGTTTTATCACTATCTTACCACTACAAATTACGGACAAAAGCTTGATGAATGTCCTATGTATTCTGCTTTCACAATGGGCGCCGCGGTATCGACAGTATCTGGAACTGAGTCATACACGTCTGATTATTATTCGTATTCCTCAGATGGCTGGTACTGGAGTAAGGGCGTTGAGCGGTTAGGTGACTATCAAGAAATTACCAGATTATCCACGGATACATACAGTTTAGAGTATCTTGGTGGAGATTACGCGATTAAGTTTATTTACCCAGAGGTTGATCCTAATTTGATAGCAGACGAAAGATCAAAGGCGACTGAGGGCGAAACCGAGCCTGGATATGGTGATGAAGGAGTGAGCGCGGACGAGCCAGTCACAGATGATGGTTCTGATGTTACTGATGATGCTGATGCGGAA
>Ga0209668_10000437_pt1 | contig 17172 bp, 22 predicted proteins | sample FrelakmetPLP11PL_FD_187150 | JGI IMG/M metagenome (GOLD analysis project Ga0209668, IMG submission 187150) | Freshwater lake sediment microbial communities from the University of Notre Dame, USA, for methane emissions studies - PLP11 PL (SPAdes)... | ecosystem: Environmental > Aquatic >... | reverse complement strand
AACAATGCTGCTTTCCGTGCTGCTATACGGGAACGCTTGCGTGCTTACGCTGGCAACATCAGCATCGCGGGTGGCAGTCGCAGCCCCGGTCGGGATGTAGCTGGTGGCGAAGGAGCCTGCTTCGAGTTGGAAGCCCCAAAACAGAAACTTGCTGGCGCCATCTCCGGTGTAGCTTTTTGAACCCGAATACGGAGTATTAACTTCTGTGATCATCAGGCTCATGTCTTGCGCGACAGCGTTCACGCGAGTGACGGAACAACGCCAGTAGGAGCCAAATGGAGTAATCGTGGCGGTGAAGTCAGAACTGCTATTAGTAACAACAGTACCATTTGCGAGGTTGAAGAAGGCTCCACCCGCCGCAACATTAGTTGCTATATACCCAATATAACGAGTACTTGAACCAGCAGTACGCCTAACGAAGAACGAAAGGGTTTGGTTTTGAGAAATGTTTATATTTACGTCACGTTGAATAGCTGACGTGTCTTCTGTAAATCCATTCGCTGCATTAGTGCCGTCTGGAGACGAATTGCCAGTGCTCAGCACCGTGCCGGGAATTGAACTGATCGAAGTAGCAGAATTTGTACGTAGGTTAGCCCTCCCCTCCTCCACCAGCAGCCCCTTAGCCGCCAGCGTCACCGGATCGAAATCCAGCCTTGGCCCGTAATACGCAGCGGCAGTCGGTGCGGCTCCGTAGTTCGGCACGTAGGTGTCGAGGGACGCGCTGTCGGAGAGTTGTGCGCCCCAGAGGTATATGCCAGAGGTGCCGTCTCCGGTGTAGGAGAAGGTGGTCGAATTTGTCGCCGTGTACAAATTAAACGTCGCGCTAGACGTAACGGATGATGCCGCAGTCAATGAAATACGCCACCAACCATTGCCAACATCGACGGCATTTAAGGTGCCAGTACCCCCAATGAGGTTTGTTGCGCCCGTTGAGAGGTTCACAGTTCCATAGGCGTTGTTGCCGAAGTTTGACTGTATCATTACGAAGCCACGTTCAGCGGCTTTCGCATATGCGCTAAAAACGTATGTCGTTCCAGATACCACAGACGCAGTTGTGACTACAAAATGACCGCTGGTAGCGGTGTTCTCAGTGATCTTATCTGCGGTCTGAAGCCCGTTCGGGGCGACTACGGCATTTGCAACAGAGCCAGAGCCAAAAGCCAATAAGCCGGTCTTCGTCCAAGCAGCTGCCGAAAAGTCTTCACTGGCCCCCAGCAAATTCTTCGGCGTAGTCGGGTTGTACATCGGGTACGCGCTGGTGTTCGCCTTCATGCCGCCGAGGTCGCTGCGGTAGAGGTGTGCGCCCCACGCGTAGATCGTTTTAGACGCGCCTAGATAGTTACCCATTCCGTAGCTTCCAATGGTTCCATCATTAGAAACGGCAATCGAGAAACGGTTTGCATCGGTGGTTCCGTTCGTAAACGTCACAGAGCACAAATACCATCCGCTTCCCATGGGAGTGATGGAGGGGCTGCCAACAATAGCATATCCCGCGCCAACAGCTGCGGAACTGACGACAGCGCCAGTCGAAAGATTGAATGAGGCCGCCGCATAAAGTGACGCAGTTGTGGTGTTGAATACGTTGATGACACCATAACTTTGAGTTCCCGCCCGCATAAATGCAGAAGCAGTATACTGAACACCAGCAATTGTGCTGATGGTCTGCACTGCATAGTGGTACTGAGTAGCAGTGTCTTCTGCGATTGTGTCTGCTGTGGTCGTGGCATTAGGGGCGGCAAAACTATTTGCAGAAGTGGTCACATTGCTCTTTACCCAGTTACTCGCATCAAACTGCTCAGACGCCAGCAGCAGGTTGTGGGGAGCCCACTTGATCTTGCCGTCGCTGTCCGTAAGGGTGGCGTTCGACGTGCGCGAGAACGTGATGAACTCGCTGGCCTTGCCAGTGGTTGTAACCATGTCAGTTTTTCACCGCGTAAGAGTTGTCTGTAAAGTCTACGGAGAAACCAACCTGATCGTTGAAGAGCAGGCTGTCAGCACCATTGTTTATATTGATGGCGTAAGTGTCAGACAGGAAATCGATGGCAAATGCATTTGGCTCACCAGAAATCAAAAGCTGCGAAGGCGTCCCTCGCGCAACCAAGGAACGGTTCATGAATGATCCGGGCCGGAGAAGGCTCATGCGCTCACCAAAGCAACCTTGAGGTCGGAGCCGATAATGAAGAACTCTGTGCCGCCAGCCGGGAAGTAGAAGCGATTGGTGTCCGATGTAGCGTTCGGGGCAGTGCCAAAGCTGACATACAAGGCAATGTCAGCCGAAATCCTAACGACAGGCTTGTTGGCCGTCGTGGTTGCCGACGTGGACTGGCTGCTGGCAAACGAGGTGAAGACCTCAGACACCATGTCGCCGCCGCTAATGGCCTGTATCTGACCGCCAACGGCCCCGAAGCTAACAGAAGCAACGCTCATTTTATCTATCCCTCGTTTATCAGCCTACAGATCATTAAAACTCAGCGCACTGACCATATTACAAAATCAACGCCAGCGCCATGCTCAGTTGCCACGGCCCATGCCAAGGGTCTGGGAAACCATTTGGTTGAGCGCGGCCACCTGCTGCCTTGACTGCTGAAGCTCGGCGAAAATCTCGTTCAGAGCTGCGGAAATCGCGGCCTGCTGCTCGGTTTCCTGCTGCGCGGTATCCCCCATGATTTCGTCCCGCATCATGTCCCGCCCATGCGACAGCTTCATCGCGTTGGCCTCCGCCGCCACAGCAAGGCTTGACTGGGCCTCCTGCTGCTTCATGGCAACCGCTGCCTGACCGTTTTGCTGCATTATCTGCAACTCAAGCTGGTGGGCTTGCTGCTTGTTCTGAAGGTCGAGCTGCTGACCCTGCTGCTTGAACTGCAGGTCCATCTCCTTCTCCTTCTGCTTGGCCTCCAGCATGGCGGCGTTCGGGTCTGGCTGCTGCGGAGGCGGCTGAGACAGGCGGTCCTGCACAGCCTTGAAGGCCTGCTCGATCACGTCTTCGAGCTGACGCCCGGCCCGGAAGCCGCGAGCGGTGAACAGGATGGTCTCGCCGACCAGCGGGGCCAGCTCCGGGGCGGCACCCAGCAAGGGCACAGCCTGCTGCAGAAGGCCACCGATGGCCGTCACGAACTCCGTGCGGCGCTGCTTCTCGGCATCCTCGTCGGGCTGTATCGTGCTGTCCGTCTCGATCTCGATGCGGTAGCCGCGCATGTCATCGTTGGCGAGGAGGTCAAAGGCGGCCTGCACCTTCTGCATCCCGGCCTGATACTCCTGCACCTGCTGCTGGTGGGCCTGCAGGGCCTGCTGCTGCTGGGCCTGTGCCTGCTGCATCTGCTGCTGGGCCATCTGGTCCTGCTGCGGATCACCTGTCGGCTGCGGCGGCTGCATCGGAGGCTGCTGCGGAGGCGGAGGGGGCTCCTGCGGCAGCTCGATATTGGTCATGGTGATGAGGTATTGCGGGTCATAGTTTTCGCTGATGACCTCGCAGACCATCCTCGTCAGGTCGCGGGCGAAGCGCACCAGCTCCTGCTGGCGGTCGCGCACACGAATTGAGCCCCACTGGGCCTTGATCGACTGAGCCGTGGCCGTCTCGTTGGCGTTGGACGCGCCCCGCAGGATGTCGCTGATGCCTGTGATCTGGTACACGTCCTGAACGGCCTGATTGCGGACCTCGATGCATGCGCGAAGCGTCTCCACCACTTCCCTGATCGGCAGCCACACAATTGCGTTACCCCCACCGCGCTCGCTGAAGGCGGCCCAGCTTGCCACTGGGATCATCTGACTGTCCGTGGACGGACTAAGTGCCTTCTCCATGGCCGCGCTGACATCGCCCTCGGCACCTGCCGGGTAGAAGCCGACGAGCTTGAGGCTGTCGATCAGCTTACCGATGCGGGCCGTGAGCTGGTCGATCTCCTCCGCCTGATCCTGATAATACTTGTAGTCTGGCGTCGGCAGCAGCGAGTTGTTGGTCACTGTCGCGTAGACAGGCTTCGGGCAGGGAAAGAAGCCCTCGAAGTCGAGGTAGGGGTCCATGGTGTCCAGCACGCTGGATGCGCCCTTGGCGACGAAATAGACCTTCTTGTGCGTCTTACACCAAATCTCGAAGACCGTTGCCTGCGCGAACTGGCTGTTCTCCAGCTTCGGGTCGGACATGCCATCCGCCTTGCTGTCGCTCTGCGCCTTATGATCGAGGGGCACGTCCTTCCACTTGTCCCTGAAGCGTTCCTTGCCCTCCTTGTCGGTCATGTAGACGGCCTTGGCCACCCACGTCACCTCTTCCCAGCGGCGGGCCGGGGAGTGCAGGAACTGGCGATAATGGACATAGTCCACGATGGTCTTGTGTTCCCTTACCATGGGCGGGGCGTTGGGCATCTGGGGCTGCTCTGCCTGCATCCGGGCTTCGAGCTGCTCATGGTCTTCGCCCTCGGCGTAGTCTTCGCCTTCCTCGCCCTCTTCGCCCTCGATCTCGGCCTCATAGCGCACCCAAGCCTGCCCACGTCCCGGCAGCAGGAGATCGTCGCGGACGGCGCGCAGAATGCTGTCGAGGTTCATGCGCTCGAACTCGAAGCCGGAGGCGCGCTCCAGTATCTCGGCTGCAAGGCGGCCCACGGGGTCTTTGTCGCGGTAGCGGCGTGACACCTGCGGGATCGGCGGGCGGGCGTAGATTGACGGCTTCAGCACCTCGGTGTTGGCCCACAGCATGGCGAACTGGCGCTTGCTGTCGTTCTCACCGCCCTGCTTGGCAAACATCTTGTAGAGCTTGTCGCCCTTCGACCAGAACTGCGAGAAGTGCTTCTCGGCGCGAGACAGCTCCTTCTTCCAATAGTCCTGCATTTGGTCTACCTTGTCTGCCCCAGTGCTCTCTGCCTTGGGCGCGACGTTGTTCGCTTGCATGTTTAGGACCATGGAGAACACCTATGGAGAAGAAGGTTGGATTGCTCGACCAGTTCGAACCCGAATACGGGTACGATGCGAGCGGCAAATGGCATGGCCGCACGAAGGCCGACGTTGAGAGGCTGCTTGCTGAACAGCGGGAGGCTTTTGAGAGGACGAGGTTCCTGCATTACTGGACGCCCTCCTCTCCCGCGAACTGATCATTGACTGCGCCGTAGACGAAGGGCAGCGCGAAGGCAGGGATCAATCCCTTCTTGACCGCCTCGTCCATCGCCTGCGGCCAGTTCTCGCCAGCCTGCATGAAGATGCGGCGCACGCGATCCGGCACGGTGTTGGCTGGCACGTTCATTTGCTTCGCCCACTTCTCGCTCACCGCCTGCAGCTTGCCGAAGTGCGGCAGAACCTTCTCATCGAAAGTCTTCTTCAGAACCGGGTTGTTGCGGGTCTCGTCCATGAGCGTGCGGTAGCTCGGATCGTTAAACTGGACATAGGTAAAGTCGTTACCGACATCACGAAGGCGTGACTGACCGACGCCGCCCATGATGCTGTGGACTTCCTCTGCAGCCTTCTGGAACTCGGTGTTGTTCTTGCCCGTGATGTTCTTGAGCAGCAGCTCACCATCCCGGCCCTTCTGCACCACCACAGCGTCGGACCAGTTCGGCCCCCACACTTTCTCTGCAGCCTTCATGGCCTTCTGGAACTGCTGCGGGCTGTCCATAGCCACGCCACGGATTGCGGCAACATTACCAAGGTCGGCGCGCTCCTTCGGGTTGCGCGGCTTCGCGGCACCATCCTCACGCGGCATGGTGAAGCCGGAACCTTCCTGCCCAAGGGCGAACTGGTTCCAATCGCGCATGGTCTTGGCGGCCTTGGCGCTGGACGGGTCAATCGCTTTATCGACGCCACCAGCGTTTGCTGCAACTGCGAAGTCAATTGTCCGGTTGGGCTCCATCATACCCTGCCATGGGCCGAAGCCTTCCCGCATGGGCGGGCTCATGCCAAGCGCGCGGGCCGGGATGTTGGCCCCGTCAGGCGTCGAGAAGGCGTTGAACATTTCGTTCGTATACAGACGTTTCTCGTCCAGCGGCGCGTTGAGCAGCGAGGGGTCCACGCCCGTCGTTGGGCCGGGGATGGCCGCCATCTGGGTGAAGCCAGAGGTCTTGTCCATGATCTGGTCGAAGGGCAGCACCTCGAACTTGTCGGCATTGCCGCGAGCGGTGTCCCACAGGCTGGACTGGGCGCGTTCGTAGCCCTTGGCGATGGGGCCAAGGCGGCGGCGCAGCTCTGGGTCACGGCGGGCCTGCCGCAGCAGCTTGTTGTAGGCGCGGTCCATAAAGAGATGCTCGGGGCCGGAGGCTGCTGCCTGCTTGCCGTCAGGGCCTGTGGGGTAATTGAAGGCCACCTTGTCCCAAGTGTCGTGGACGGCGCGGCCCGGATTGACGGCGCGCTCGCCGCCCCATGCATAGCTTCCGAAGTCTGCCGGGCGATGCTCCTCGGGCAGCAGGTGGTAGCTGTACTGGCCCGTCTTCGGGTCTGGCGAGAGTTGATCGAGGTCAAAGCTCTCCCGCACCTTCGGGCTGGCCATGGTCGAGAACATGCCAGTGTTGATGTCATCGCCGACCGCGTACTGGTTCATGCCCTTGATGGCGTAGTTGGTGTTGGGCAACGGGCTCATCATGTTGGACGTGTGGCCGGAGCTGGAGACGAAGCGCCGGGCCATCTGCGGGTCATCGGTCCAGTTGCGGATGGCGTCCTGCGAGCTATCGTAGAAACCATCGGCGCTGGGGTTGTTGATCAGGCGCTGCTTCAGGTCGGCAATCAGGGCCTGCTCCTGTTCCGGCGTCGAGATGCCGGGAGGTGCGCCCATGAAGTCTCCGCGCCTGTTCATCTTGCGCGGGGTTGCCAGTGCCTGCTGCAGCAGCTCTTCGTCGGTCGGCCCCGCTTTAGAGGCCCGTGGGCGGCGAGGACCGTTCTGGGGCACTGGTGTAGCGCCCTCATCCACGGAGGCCATCACACGGCCCCCGCTGCTTGACGGCGAGGCATCCGAGTAGGTGTCCATCCATCCGGGCCGGGGGCCAGACAAATCAATGCGCCCGCCCTTGCCGTCAGGCATCCAGATGGAGCCGTCCTGTTCGCGCACCCACTGGCTTTCGGGGGCGTAAGCCATCTGGCTCTGGGGCGAGATCATGTTGCGCCATTCCGGCGGGTAATCGAGGCGCTGGTCGGCCAGCGAGGATATAACCTCGTCCGAGTTCCGCATGTAAATCTGGTGGTCGCTGTTGAGGCGCGAGTTGGTGTTCAGGTCAGATGGCGCGTACCGGATCATGTTGGTATCCGGGTCTCCCGGCATCGATCCGCCCGGAAGGCCAGCCACGTCGCTGGCGTGGTGCTGCATCTCATGGCCAAGCACGCGGCGCTGGTCCTTCGGCACCGCCGTGTTGCTCATGCGGAGCTGGGCGGCATACTCGGGCGTGACCACGCGAGGACCGAAGGCCGCGATTTCCTTGGAGTTGGGGCCATACGAACCGGAGCTTCCGCCATCGTCCACGATCCGCGCCAGCGTGCCGCGTGAGCCCGGAACAGCGTCGAAGTAGCCGGGATGGCTTGCCAGCGTTCCAAGCGGCTCCGGCGGTATCTTGCCCGCCATGTTGGCGCTGCTCTGAGCCAGACGCTTGCCCTTGTCGGTGAGGGCCAGCTCGTTGTCCGGCAGCTCCCAGCGCCAGCGACCGTCCGGGGCTTTCCACCAGCCCGAGACGAATTTGCCGTCCTTGTCCACGCTGGAGGTCTTCCGCCAAATCTCCTCGGCTGGCGATCCAGCAGCGTCCATCTGCTTGGCGAGGTCGAAGCTCTCCATGGGCGCACCCTTAGCACCCGGAGGCAGGAACATGCCGGGCAGGACAGTCATGCCGCCGATGCCAGCCGCCATGGCAGCGCCGCCCCAATCGCTCTCCTGCACCGCGTTGACACCATCGATGGCTGCCTGCGACAGGCCCATGATGTCGCCCACCACCGGGGAGGCAGAAGCCGCAAGGTTGCCCAGCTCTCCAGCCCTGCCCAGCGCCTGCGAGGCGTTCGGGCCGACAGCGTAGTCCACGGCCTTGCCTGCGGAGCCGATGCCCTTTTCGAGGGTCTCGAAGACCTTCCTGCGGACGCTGTTCGTGGCCTTGTCCATCGCAGATGCCTTCCGCATCCTGCGGCGGTCTCCAGAACCCTTCTGCGGCCCCGGCGCAACGTCACCAGTGGCAATTCTGGCAGAGGCGATAGGTCCGAGACCCTCCGACGTGTTGGCCGTCAGGCGGCTTCCCTGTGGATCGTCAAGGGTGCGGCCATAAGTCCGCATTTCCCTCTGCATCTGCTCATAGACCTTGCCAGCGTTGGCCATGTCGGCGGCCAGACGGGCCTCTTCGCTCTGGCGCTGGAAATAGCCGGGCTCTGCCTCGGGCATCGGCACCTGTGGGCGGGTGGGCTTCACGCCCATCCCCGAAATCCGTCCAGCCATCAGTCTCTCCCCCGCATGATGGTCGCCTGCCGCATGTCGAGGTAGGCGTTAATACGATTTGCCTTGCCGCCGTTGACGGTGGCCTGTGTCTCGGTCATCTCAGCCCGGTAGGGCACGACAATGCCGTCGCTGGTCGGCCTCCAGATGGTCTGCATCAGCAGCGTCTTGGACGGCACAAGGTACAGGAAGCCCACAAAGGGCACTTCGAGCTGGCTGGCGTGGGCGATGCAGTCCATCACCTTGTCCATGGTGATCAGCCATTCGCCCTTGAATTTGCCGAAGAAGGTGCCGACCGTCATTTCGCGGCACTTCATCTCGGCCACGCCACGGACCACGCCGTCCTTGACCATATGGGCATCCCACGCAATGGGCTCGTCCTTGGGCGTCTCGGCGTACTGGATCGAGGGATAGTGCTGGTTCCAGATGGCAACAGCGTCCTGCTCCTGATGGCGGGTGATCTCGCCCTTCGGCGTCAGGATGTCGAGCTTCATCAGATGCGCCCCGCGTGGACGGGTTCGCGCAGCTTCTCCCACGCCTCGTTCATGGTGATCTCTTGGATGGTGCGGGGCTTCGGAGCGGCCTCCTTGGCCTTGGGCACCCACGGGCGGCTCATGCAGGCGTAGCGCAGCTCGTCGGCGGCGTGATCTTCCTGCTTGGTGTCGAGGTCTTCGGCACGGTCAGGATCATGCTGCAGGATGGGCAGTGTACGGATCAAATCAGGGCAGGTGGAGAAGGTTACAAACATCGGTTTCTCGTCCTCCCCGCTGATCCGCTGACGCACCATATCCCAGCCACCAATAGCGCCCTTGTTACCCAGCCTGCGATTGTCGCCGCGGCGGAACTCCACCCCAGCTCGGGCAAAACGCTCGGCGATAGATGGACCCCCACTCTCGGCGAAGGCGGCAGGGTCGATGACTGAATAGGCGTACTTCTCACCGCGAGACATCTCCTTGACCCTGTCAGCCAATTCCTCCGTGGTCAGACGAAGTCCGACATTGGGCTGCCCCGGCTTCATAGCATAGAACTCCCGGTAGCGCACTAGGCAGCCGCGCACCAGCCCGAAGTCGTGAGCATCGTCACCCGCAACGGCATACCATCCCAAGCTGAAAGGGGCGCTGTAGCCCCAGTCTGCGGCCCTGAAGCGCAGCCATTCCTCTGGGATTGCGAAGGGCTTGACCACGTTGCGGTATGACCAGCGGTCGAAATAGGCCCCCTCCACGATATTCCAATCGCCCAGCAACCAAGCCTTGACGAGGTTGTCGTTGCCCGTCTGTTGCAGGGTGGCGATATAGTCATCCCCGAGGAACTTGTTGTCGGTCACGAAGCTCGGGATGAATATCCGTGAACGGACGATCTTCTTGCCCGTCCAAGGGTTCACGAACTCGTCCGAGATCGGATGGAAGCCCATGGGGGCTGGGGTGATGTAGCGGGCTTTGACCCACTGGTGGCCGGGCCCGCCGGGGTTGCACGTCAGGATGGCCTTGGGCGGCACGCCAGCGCCGGAACGGAGGGTGCCCAGCATCTTCATGACAGGGGTGGGGCTGGGGAAGTTGCCTGCCTCCTCGACGTACAGGCGGGTGTAGCCGTGGCCTTGGTAAGCGTTGGCGTCGGCGTCCCTCTCCAGATAGGCGAAGCGCAGGCGGGCTCCGTCAGGGAAGGTCCACATGGACTTCTGGTCGTTGAACTTGGCTCCGAGGGGCGTGTAGAGCTGCTTGGAGCGTTCTATGGTCTCGACCAGCTCGGTCCTCTGCCTACGGACCATCAGGCCGATAGCGTTTTGGCCGTACTCGGCGGAGTGGCTGGCCCATTCGCCCAGTGCGCCGTCTGTCTTGCCGCCCCCTCGGGCTCCGCCATAGCAGACCTCTGGCAGGGGGCATGTTAGGAGGGCTGTCTGTGGGCCGGGCTGTGGTTCCCATATGGTCTCGGGAGCGGTTGTGTCGCTCACTGCTTGGTGCCCTCTAGGGTCTTGGGGCCGAAGTCTTTCATCCACTGGTCTACGTCCTTGGAGGGTGCCGGGGCTCTGAGGACGTAAGTCTTTGTTTCCTGTGTATTAACCTCGACTGACTGAAGGGTAGGCAGCACATAGGACAGGAGTTTGCAGGCTGCTGCCACTTGGTCACGGTTCATGGCCTGCTTCAGGGTTCCGTCTTCTGTGCGGATCATCTGCCTGATCTCGCCGTCCTCGTTGGCCATGTTGACCAGCTCTCCGAGGGCGTAGTCCTGCAGGCGGGTTATGAGGTTGTGTGCTTTGATGCGGGCTCGGGTTTCATCGATATGAACCTGAGACACGCGGGGCACTTGTCTGGGAATTGCCATGGGTGCGTCCGTTTGATTGTCCGTACCCGGATCATAACACTCAGGGCACGGACGATCTAGGGGGCGTCCTTCACGTTGCTTGGCATGCCTTTTCAGCGTCACTCATCGCTGGCCTCCGCAGGCGGGACGGGCAGCGGCATCCACGCATAGACGCCATGAACTCGCTCATCACGCGGGCCGTGGACCCACTTCTGGCGGCCCTTGTGCCAATGCGCCACCGTCACGGTTGGCTGTGGCTCATCTTCCGGGGTGCCGTACATTGCTTGCCAAAGACGCTGTTCCGGGCCGCCGCGACATATGCGGGCGACCAAGACATCACCGCGGGGGCGGCGGTCCCCCTTCTTGGGGTAGGTCCATTCACTCATCGTCGCCATCCTCCTCATCCTTGCCTTCCCAGTACGGCAAGCCGGGCAGTTCCAGCGGATCGATGTAGTGGCTCACCCCGCAGAAGGCCCACACACGCCTGCCCGGAGAGACGCTCCAATCAACGCCAGCCTCCATCATCCACTGTTGCGTATCCTCTCGCCACTGCACCATGCTGTAATAAGTTTTGTCCTCGTACGGCGGGCGCTCAACACCGATTAACATGCGGTTTTTCGGCGCGTTTTCGTCGAGCGGCTTAGGCGTCAGCAAAGCCCGCAGCCGTTCGATCTCATCGGCGGCTTCGTCGCAGTGACAGCCATTGTCACAGCAATGCTTGTCCCGCAGCCTCGCTACAAGGTCACTCATCGCTGGCCTCCGTATGTAGGGGGAGGACAATCGCGCCATCGTTTGAGGCCAGCCATGAGATGCGCATCCCCTCCCACGCCTCCAGCATGGCAATGCAGGCGGCGCGGGCTTCGGGCTTGTAGCCGTCTTCGCTTTCGAGCGTGATGCGTGCAGTGCGAAGGCTTTCAGCGATAGCCCTCGCCCCCGCCTCCAGCGCCTCGTCCGGTATCTGTGCTGGGTTAATCATGGCCGCACCTCGCACGCCCGGACCACATGCCCCCCGAACTCATGCGCCTCGCACACAATGCGGAGGTTTTCGGTGGTCTGTGCCGCGACGGTGGCAATGGCGCAGGCCAGAAAGAACGCGACCACGACAGTGGCCAAGGCTCGATCACTCATGAAAAGCTCCTATGAACGCAAGTACAGGTTGAGAACAACGAAAGTCACGGTGGCACCGACAAGTAGGCCGGATGCAAAACCGATGGCCCACATTGCGCGGCCCAAGGTGCGGGCTTTGGCGTGCGGAACGTAGAAGGTAGGCTCTCCGAAGGTCATGGTGGGTCTCCAATAAAAAAGACCGGAGCCGAGGCCCCGGCCAAGTTGTCCGACAGGGAGGAAACGCCTTTGCAAGGACGTTGCGCTGGTGTCGAGCCAACGCAAAAGGGAGCCTATCATAAGGCCCCCTCTGCTGCATCAGGTTCTGCCGCAAACTCTTGCCTATGCGCCCCTGCCGGAGATCATGGACTTGGCAGTGCGGAGCTTGGCTGCCTCGTTGCTCCAATCCACGTCTGCCTCGCGGATGCCGCGCTCTTCGATGAGGAGCTGGCGGTCGAGAAGGGCCATGGCGTTCGCCGGGGCGAGGTTGCGAAGCGCCTTCTCGATCTTGATGTCGGCCATGTCAGGCCACAGGGCCTCGATATGCTTGGCCACGGCGCGGAGGCCGCGGAGCGGGATGACCGGATCGAGGCTGGGAACGCCCAGCTTGCCGCCCATGGCCCAGATAGCCGCATTGGTGGAGAGCTGGTCGGAATAGTCCGACATGCGGACATAAGCGGGTTCATAGTTCACCACGGCATCGATGGCCTGCTGGCGGAGGTCGCTGTCATAGCTGCGGTTGCCAGCCTCCTTGATGTATCCATCGACGGCAATGCGGGCCATGTCTGCAACGCTGCCTGCAGCGTCGGGTGCGTGAATGATGACGGTCATGGTAGTCTCCTCTGCGGGCTGAATGCCCACGCCTCACTATAGATCAGCCACGAAACAAGAGGCATGCATTTTGCGCAACCCCCCTATGATGTCGATTTTCATTGACCCAGTAACTACCTGATAACAAAGGCCGAATTTGACACTTTTTAGGGAGGCCGCTGGATGCCATTGGACGAGGTGCCCGGTAGGTCGGGATAGGGGAAGCGCGGACGCCGCCTGCGGGCCTCCTACGGGCTCGGCACGGAACAGGGATAGAACGGCATGCGCTTTACGCATGTCTGGCATTCGAGATGCGCGCTTAACGCATCTCTATATGCGGCCTAATCTGAGGCCTCAATCAACCGATGGAGACCACCATGAACCGCGAATTTCAGATTTCCGCTCCGAAGTCCTACGCTTCAAAAGAGAACGCCCGCAAAGCGGTTGCAAAGATTGGCGCAGAACGCCTCCGTCATTTCATCATGCAGAATGACGAAGGTCGCTGGTTCCCGGTGTTTGTTGGGCCGGAGGCTGTGCAGGAAGGCATCCATTTCCACTTCAACGTCGTGGGGTAAGGTCGAAACCGCAGTAATGCGGTCCAGCCGTCAAGCGGCTGCTGATGAGACCAACTGGAGACCATGACCATGCTGACCGATAAAGAGCGCGCCGAGATCAAGAACATCTTGCGGAAGGCCGAGGCCTTTGAGGCCAATGGCCTGTTCGCGCAGGCAGACCGCCATGTCGCCATTCACAAGCAGGTGTTCGCCACCTACCAGCTCCGCGATGGTGCGCTGCACTATTGCGGCTACATCGCGAACGAGAATGGCTGGACGCCGTAAGGTCGAAACCGCAGTAATGCGGTCTGCCAGTTACGCTGGCACTGATGAGACCAACAATGGAGACCATGACCATGCCGACGCCTAGCCAGATCAAAGACTTTGCCGTGAGCTATGAGGCTCTCTGGGACGCCCTCCGCACCCCCGACAACGAGCGCACCCGCGCCACATGGAACAGCGTGGCCTGCTGGGCTGGCATCCTGAAGCGCGCTCAAGTCGAGGTCGGCGTTCAGTTGCTGCTGCCCATCACCCTGCAGCAGCACGCCGACGAGGCCCGCAGGCAGATGGAGCGGATCGACAGCATCACGCACGGTTCTGTCCACGAAGACGGCATCCCGCCCCATGACGAACCCACCGTCGATGGCGTTTATTGACGGGGAACTCTTCCTGCATCCGGGCAACCGGGTGCAGTGGGGGCAATCCCGCCCACGGAGAAAAAAACCATGATCAACCTCGAAGTCGCCATCCGCGACCTCGTTGGAGCCTACGAAGGGTTCTGGGCCGCCAAGATGCAGCCAGTTGAGCGGCGCATTGTTTCTGACTGGGAAACCATCAAGCAATGGGCTGACGCGCTGAAGTCTTCGCAGCAGTACCTTGGCATTGTCATTGTCGAGTATGACGTGATTGACGCCAACATTGCCGAAGCCGACGTGGCGCTTTCCAAGCTGCGCCCCTGACCCACTAGCCCCAGCGGGAAACTCTAGCGCCGTCCGGTTTGCCGGGCGGCGTGAGGGCAAGCCCGCCCACCCCAGACATGCACGCACCGCATACCAGCCATTCGCAATGGGCGCTTAACCTCGCTCTATTGGTATGGGAGAAGAGGTGCAGGGGCAAGCCCGCCCCGACCACAGGAGAACGACCATGAACTTCTACTCCCCCCGCGCTACCGTGTTTGGCCGCAATGCCGTCAAGTTGGAAGCCCGCCCCGGCGAAGCCCTCGACCTCGACTTCATCCGCGCCCACTGCCCGGCCCTGTTTGCTGAAGTGCCGCACAGCTCGCGCTCGGAGCGTTTCGCACATATCCCCACCCACCAGATGATCGAGGCCCTCGACAAGGAAGGCTGGAAGGTCACGGGCGTTCGCGTCGGCGGATCGTCGGATGCCGAGAAGCGCGCCTATACCAAGCACATGCTGCGTTTGCGCCGCGCCGACCAGCTCCAGCCGCGCCAGCTCAACGAGACGCTGCCCGAGGTGGTCCTGAAGAACGGCCACGACGGCACCAGCCAGTACCACCTGATGATGGGCCTGTTCCGCCTGATCTGCATGAACGGCATGGTGGTCAGCGACAGCATGTTCGGCGATGTCAAGGTGCCCCACCGCGGGCAGGCGCTGGACAAGGTCATCGAGGGCACCTTCGAGGTGCTGCAGCACAGCGAAGAGGTCATGGCCCGCGTCGATGACATGCGCCAGATTGCGCTGAACCCCGACGAGGCCCGCATCTTCGCCAAGGCCGCCCTTCAGGTACGCTTCGAGGACGAAGTGCCGGAGAGCCTGCAGGCTGACCCGCTCAAGGTGCTGAAGGCTCGCCGCCGGGAAGACCAGCAGGCCGACCTCTGGACGGTTTACAACCGGGCGCAGGAAAACCTGATCAAGGGTGGCATCAGCTTCGACGCCGTCCGCGAGGACGCGCAGGGCCGCCAGAACCACGTCCGTCAGACGCTCCGCCCGGTGCGCTCGGTCGATGGCGACATCAAGCTGAACCGCGCTCTCTGGACGCTGGCTGACGAGATGGCCAAGCTCAAGGCCTGACCTGCTTCACTCCACACAACGAAACACCCGCCGAGGATCACTCCCGGCGGGTGTTTTTCGTTTAGGACCACTCTGGAGACCGCCCATGACTGCGGTCAGCGGCGACCATGAACGGACAGGACTGGATGGTCAACTGGGCATCGCCCTCAACTTCACCCTACTGTCAAGGCGAGACCCCCCTGTCTTGTGGAGGGGGGAAATCGCCGGACAGATCAAACGCCGAATATCTGTCCAGACCGTCACGCAACTGGGTAGTTGGAGACCGCTTGACCGGGTACACGGAAATGGGTTCCCAATTTCTGTGTCATTGATCCAATAGGAAGGCCGCTGAGTGGCTTCGGGCTCACCCCTATCCCACCCTAGCGGCCACCCCACACTTTGCCGCCCAGCGCCTCCTGTGGCCCGGCACGGGGCTATTTCAGGCCCCCACCTCGGTCTGCACAACACCGGGTGCCAGACGGGCCACGATCCGGGTCTGTGTGGGCCACCACTCCTGCATGATCTGGATGGCGTCATCGACCGACCGCGCCACCGCATAGCGCCCGGTGGGTGAGTTGGTGAAATGCTCCATCCAAGCCGACTGGCTTTCCGACAGGTGTCCGTCCTTGGCCTTGACCTCCATGGCGTACAGGTAGCCCGTGGAGGTGTCGTACAGCAGGAAGTCAGGGATGCCCGGCTTGGTGCCCATGCGCTTCAGGATGGCCGCCGTGACCTTGTCCCGCTTCTCGCCATTGGGCGTATGCCACCACAGCACCCGCCGGGGGGCTGCGACCTCCAGCAGCTTGGCGATGCCTTCATGGATGGCACTTTCCGGCATGCGGGGGGTAGCCGTCTTCTTGGCGTTTTTCACAGCACTCGCTCCTTCATCATTTTTTGAACCTGCGCAATCCTCTGCACCTTGTCGGCCATCTTCAGGCTGGGCGGCCTGTAGCCCCTCTGGAACTTCTCTGCCGCCTCGGTGTCATCCGCCACGGTCGCGTCCATGTCGAACAGGTGCGGCCACTCGGCAGGGGCGGTCCAGACGGCGCTGGGCTCGCCCGTCGCCCCGTCCGTCTCCATCGACCGCGTCCGCATGAAGCGGTGGGCCGGGATGCCGCGGGCCTTGAGGTAGCCAAGCCATGCGCCCCACTGGCGCACGGTGGCGTCATACTCGCCGTGCTTGTTGCGAACCCGCGCCAGCGCAAGGGGGAACCCGGTTCCGCCACGGTCGGCCATGAAGCCTTCCGCAAGAATGGCCCAGTTCTCCTTGGTCACGCTACTGACGAGGGACGGCGACCAAGTGCGCTTCGTAGATTTCGCGTCTGCGGCGGGCTTCCGCTGTGTCGCGCGTTGGCTGATGGTCTCGTCCATTGGTCGGTCTCCTGCTTTTTGCGTTGATGATCCAGTTGTCAAAGGTTCTGCCCCAGTCCAGCTTGACCGCATCGCGGCCAGCCTTCGAGAGCCAGTAGTTGCGGAACTTCTCCAGCTCCTCAGAGATGGCCACCTCATCGAGGTAGGCTCTGGCCTTAACGAGCGAAGCCGGGTCTGGGTTCCAGTCCTCCGAAAGCCTCTCTCCTCGCGCCCGCGTTTTCTTAGAGAGTTTACTGATAGGTTCAGTGATAGGTTCTGCTGTCGCAATTTGCGACATAGGCTCGCTGTTTTTGCTACGTAGTAAATTGCGACTTAGGTCCAGCCGAAGAACGTCGGCAGCCCTCGATCCATCCGCCCGGTGACGCCTCTCGCGGGTCATGAACCCCCCCTCTTCGAGAACCTCCAAAGCCCTCATGACGGTATGGCGGGAGCCCTCGATGCCCTCCGCCAGACGCTCCTGTGATGGCCACGCCCGGCCCTGCTCGTCCGCGTAATTGGCAACCATCAGCAGCACGAACTTGGCGGTTGTGTTCCCCACCTCCTGCTTGATGGCCCACGCCATGGCTTGGAACGACATAATTTGCACTCCGGTAATTGCGGAGGGTTGCAAATCAGACCAAAGGCGGGTAAACCGGATTAGGTCCAACAAGC
>Ga0209668_10000436_pt1 | contig 17245 bp, 8 predicted proteins | sample FrelakmetPLP11PL_FD_187150 | JGI IMG/M metagenome (GOLD analysis project Ga0209668, IMG submission 187150) | Freshwater lake sediment microbial communities from the University of Notre Dame, USA, for methane emissions studies - PLP11 PL (SPAdes)... | ecosystem: Environmental > Aquatic >... | reverse complement strand
TGTTGATTCGGTTACTGCTCCATTGACATATAATCCTTCTAATGGCGTATTAACTACTACTACGTTTACTGGGGCTTTAAGCGGAAATGCTACAAGTGCTACAACTGCTACAAATTGTGCTCTCGCAACCACTGCTACTACTGCTACTTTTTCTGCGAATACTTTAAATATAGTCGGGAGTACTACAACAACATTTGCCAGTTATAGCATTAATATTGGAGGACCCGCTACAATATCATCGATAACCTATACTACACCAAGAATAAATGCCTTTTATAGGGTTGGTATTTTGAATACTGGAGCCGGAGATTTAACTATTAATTCTAATCTGGGAGGAACTAACAGAACTAATTTAAGTGGTCCTTTAATTATCCCTAGTGCAAGATACTGTTATATGAATATTTCAAGTCTATTAATTAATGCGGTAACTAACTATGTCGTAGAAATTACATTATTAAATAATTAATAATACTCTTTTGTAGTATGGGAAAGTAACCCAAAAAAAACAATTATAAAAAACAAAAAGTCAAATGTAATATAATATTTACAAATATGTATATTTTTTAATTATTTATGAATTATGGATTGTTAATTTTTACAAATGTAAAGTAAATTTAATTTACATACTTTTTTTGATTTTTAATTCACTAAGATATTTATTTTTCTCTGTAATAATTCTTGGAGAAACATTCATCGTTGCCAATTCTTGGAATAGCAATTTACACGCATATGGGATTTCAACATATGAAAACGATGTCTTATTTTTACATGAATGACATAAATGAATATGTGCTGCGTCGTTAAAGGAAGCAATATTACCACACACATTACAAACGTGAACTTGATATTTATCTGATGAATTATACATCCGGTCTTTGGTAAATCTGGAAGCTCCGTGACTAATCATACAATCTCTTTCCATTTCACCAAATCGTAATCCTCCATCACGACTTCTACCTTCGGCAGGTTGACGAGTTAAATGTACCATTGGACCAATAGACCGGCTATGTGTTTTATCATTCACCATATGTTTCAATCGTTGATAATAAACTGGTCCGATAAATACGCTACACTGCATTTGTTCGCCAGTCAATCCATTATACATTAATTCATTACCGGATGATTCATATCCTTGTTTTTGTAATTGAGAACAAATGCTATGAATATTAATGGAACTAAACGCAGTTCCGTCGCCATACAACCCAAGTTCAATCAACAATTTACCTAGGATGGTTTCTTTTAATTGTCCGATGGTCATACGGCTGGGTATTGCGTGAGGATTAATAATAATATCTGGTTTAACACCATTTTGTGTGAAAGGCATATCTTTTTCTGGGATGATATTTCCAACTGTGCCCTTTTGTCCGTGGCGTGAACTAAACTTGTCGCCAATGACTGGTTTTCGGATAGTTCTGATACGTACTTTGGCGAACGTGTATCCATCTCCATTTCTTTCTAAATAATTTTTATCAATATATGTAGTATTTTCAAATGTTTTGAATAGTTTGCTATGGTCTTCAAACTTAATAACTTTGGTGTGGTCGTTTCTGTTTTCTTTGATGGTTACTACTTTGGATATAATAACATCTCTATTTTCTACACGTGTATTTTCAGGAATAACTCCATGTTGGTTGACTTTATTATAATTACCAAACTTTAATCCTTTGGTTTTGGTTTTATCTGGTATACCCCGAATTTCTTCACTACCGTTGAGTTGTTGTTTGTCTTCATCTTTTTCTGTGTGATAAATAGTGGCTAGAAACAATCCTCTATCGATAGACCCTTGATTTATCAATAATGAATCTTCCATATTGTATCCAGTATGTGTCATAATAGCAACAATAATATTTCGTCCAGATGGAATATTGTGAAGTTTAAATATAGGCATAATTCGTGTATCAACGAGTGGGCGAGATGGGTAATTAAGAATATAAGCAGTTTTATCCATTCTATGTTCAAAGTTTGTGGCATATATACCCATGGATTGTTTTCCTTGGGCACATTGATAACAATTTCTTGGAGATTGGTTGTGGTCTGAAAACGGAATACACGAACCTAATACACCGAATATAGTGCTTGGGTGGATTTCACAATGTGTATATTTTTTAATATGACTAACGGGTAGGTCTTGTGGGCTCATACTAATCAATGAATAACTTTGTTCTTCTGGGTCAATATATTCAACAACGGATTTATCCAGTTTACAATTGGTCAATAAATCTTCCCAAGTTAAACGTTCGTGTGATAATTCTGTAATAATATGACCAGTTAAATGTAGTTTATTTGTAGTTACTCGTAATAAAGGGCGGGTTAATCGTCCTGCGTCAGTACATATTCGTATTTCTTTTAATACATAATCAAATATAATGGATGTATAAATATTAATAATACCTGTATATTTGTATTCTTTAAGACGGTTATACAATTCAATTGGGTTGGTGCTAATTCCTACCCAGCATCCATTAATGAGGACTTTAATTTTGTTAAATAAATCAATAACATTTGTGGTATTGGTTAATGGTATAATATGTGGGGTAACATAATCATAAATAGGGATAGAATTTGAACCGATGGTCACCGACGCCATATAACTTAAATTTTTCACAAGACCAACGGATTGTCCTTCGGGTGTTTCAGCTGGGCAAATATATCCCCAAGTAGTATTATGTAATTTTCTAGGAGGAATGAGTTTACCGCTTTTATCTGTTGGTGTGGATAATCTACGTAGGTGGCTTAATGTAGATATATAGGTTAATCTGTTTAATACTTGGGCAACTCCAACCTTTTGTGTATTTTGTTGTTGTTTAATTCCGAAATCGCCGGTGGATAATGCCCGTTTTAAATTATTAGAGATAGTGGTAGATTTTATAATTTTATAAATATTTGTATTATTAATAATATTAGAATAGTCATCTGTGGATCTCCATGAGCCGGTATTGATTTCTTTAATGATTTGTTTTTCACCGTCTTTAACTAATTTATTAAAATGATTTCTAAATTGATTATTGAGAAGATGTCCGGTTAGATCTACGCGTTTATTTAGGTATGAATCGCGGTCATCAGGTTTGGATATTTCAAAGTATACGCGTAATAATTTATTAATCATGTATCCCAAGAAGTATATTTTATTTACGGAAGTTGAGCAATGTGGGAATAGGTCATTATTTAATACATCCAAAGTGAATTCATATTTTTTTCGAAGTCCGTATTCCTTTTCCATATTAATGGGTGTATACATTACGTGGGTCATTATGGATTTTATGCTTTCATCTTTGGTCATTTGTTTATTGGCGTCTACGATGGAAGCTTGTAGGAAATCCAACATACAATTATTTTTGATATCTGTGATATTTAATAATATTTTTTCACAAATTTCTTTATCGGATAATATGCCTAATGCTCGGAATACGGAAAATATTGGGATAGGTTGTTTAATGCGTGGAATTTGAATTACGATAGGGAACCCAAATCCGTTGTTTTTGGATAATATCATTACGCTAATTTGTTTAGGGGAAATACATTTATTATCAGGTATAGATTTTATTTCTGCGATATGTGTATATTTCGTTTGATTTTTAGAACATTCAAAACAATATATTTTATTTTCGGCAACTCTTTCTTGTGCTAATACTGTTTTTTCAGAACCGTTGATGATAAAATAGCCACCAACGTCGTATTCGCATTCTCCGGTTTTGCGAGAATCTAAATGTTTATGGTGGTTTAATAAACATAAACTAGATTTTACCATAATAGGCATTTTCCCGATATTTACCTTAGGAATGGTTTTATGAATACATTCGTTATTTTGTAGATTTTCTCCGGTTTTGATGTTATATTGAATATGTATATCAATCATAATGGAAGATTCGTATGTAAAATTACGCAGCCGAGCATCTTGTGGAAACATTGGTTTGATGGCTCCATTATTTTCATATAATTGTGGTCTATATATAACTAAATTATCAAAAGTTAATAATATTTCTAGTGAGTAACTACCGGTTTTAGGGTCTAAATCGTGGTCAGATACAATACGAAATGGATTAAACATACTAATGGTTCTTTCTAATTGATAATTAATAAAATGATTGTATGAAGCAATTTGGTGTTGGACCAATTTTTCACTGTAATTTGGTTTAAAATATGCTTCAATAAGGTGCCATGGGGTTTCAATATATTCGTCTAGGTCTTCAGTTTCATTGGTAGCCTTGGTTTTGTTGTTGCCGGTGCTGGTAAATGGGATCGATTTGTTTTCCATTAGTAAGTTTTTATACATTTTTGTTTATTAAATTATAAATAAATATAATTAAATCAATTTTATATAGTGTTTATGGGATATTAGTTATAATGATAAATAATAATTATAACTAAAATATTAAATATGTTAAAAACTATAAAAATAGATCCACCATTTTTTAAAACAAAAAATAAAACAGTAAAGCGAACAAAAACGCCAATTGACATGAGCCAGCTAAAAGAAAAATTACAAATGAATATACAAAATAGAAAAAATAAAACTACAAATTCGATTATAAAAATAAATACGACACCTAAAGCAACGGCAACCAATTCATCGCCCGCAGAGCCCACCCCTCAGGATGAATTGACGAATAGTATCAAATTTATGGATAAAAAAGTAAATACATATAAATCATCAAAAACCAAATCAAAAGTAACTATAAAATCACAGGTACCAAATAAACCCAAAATATTACAAAATACATTTGAAAATATTATTGAAAATCCAGATATGAAAGTGCCTGCGAATACTTCAAATCATACTAGTTATAAAATTTACGATGATATGTCTATTCCAGGTTGTTTAAAGAATGGTAAAAAGAAAACATTTAAGGCAATTACAAACCATTCAATATCTAAACCACGTGTATCATTTACGCAGAGTATGATATCAGGACCTTCAAATATAAAAGATTTAAATAAACCAGTCATAACAAAAAACATATTAAATAATACAAATGCCATGGCCAACTCCAATGTAAATACCCAAATTATTTCGGATTTTCAACAACAACAACCCCAACCAAACATATCTACATCCGTTGAACAACCAATGATTCCAAATTCCCAATCATCTCCATTATCCTCAAACTCATTCCTAATACAAGATATCAACACACCTAATCAACAGCCAATACAAATAATATCAAAAACGAATGATATTATAGACTTAACAAATCTCGTAATTCAACCTACAAATAGTTCAAGTAACATAATGAATACAACCGATACAAATACGGAAATATCTGATAAAAAAGATATTAAATTAATTGATTTACCAGAAACAACTTTAGAAAGCATAAATGAGCCAATAACACAACAACCAAATAATACAAAAGAAATAGAAGAAATTAATATTTATACAATGACAACAACTCCATCAACAACTCCAACAACAAATACAGATTCAAACCAAGCTACTGTTGTAGAACAACCAAGTATTACAAATCAAAATATAAATAATAATAATAATAATACTGAACCACAAATTAGTAAAATAATTAAAAAAACGATTAAGAAATATAAATTAGGTAAAAATGGAACTCGTAAGATTGTTTCTGTATTGTGTAAAAATAAAGACACAATTAAAAATATTAAAAAAGATACACAAGAATTTTCAAATACAAGTATAAATAAAATGAAACAATATTTAATTAATAAAACATTATTATCGGTAGGAAGTTATGCGCCAGATGATGTAATTAAGCAAATGTATGTAAATGCGAAATTAACAGGTGATATTATTAATCACAATGATAATCTATTATTGGATAATTTTATTACAGATTTATCTTAAGTTGTATATGAACTTCACCCATATGTTACATGTAAATATAATATAAAACGAATCATATAACATATATAATAGCATGTCATTAGTGGACGAATATCTTCAGTTAACCAAGAAATATAAACAAGAATATGGAGAAAAAACCATATTATTAATGCAGGTTGGCTCATTTATGGAGATGTATGGTCCCGACACCGAAATATACAACGTAGCTAGTATATGTGATTTAGCGGTGTCAACAAAGACTAGAATTATGACCGGATTTCAAGATAGTGCGATAGATAAATATGTCAACAAAATACAATCATGTGGATATACGATTATTATATATTTACAAAACAAAAAGAATGCCTGCGTAAGGGAATTACATAGTATTATTTCACCAGGAACCTATATTAACGTAGATATGGATATGAATAAAACAACAAATAATATGGTGTGTATATGGATAAAATATATATCCCATACTATTATCAATAAAATACCACGAATTGAAGTTGGGTTTGCTATTATTGATACCTATACTGGACAAACGATGATAAGTGAATATATGGAACCATATACAAATATTCAAGATATATGTGTATTTAATAAATTAGAAACAAATATATCTAGGTACAATCCGATAGAAAGCATCATCCTCACCAATGTATCAACCCAGGACTTGAAGGTAATAAAACAATATATAGGATTAAATAGCATAAAGAACCACGTTGTTGATATTTTGTCAAATACTACAGCTATTCAAAATTGTCAAAATCAAATATACCAACAAGAATTATGTAATAAATTTTATAATGGTTCTTGTTTGGAATATAATTTACCAATTGCGAACCAAACCTTATGTTATTTGTTGAACTTTATATATGTTCATAACCAATCCTTGGTGAATAATATTAAATATCCAACATATGTAAATACATCAAATACATTAATTTTAGAAACTCATTCGTTAAAGCAATTAAATATAATTGATAATGGAGATAAATCTAAATTTTCATCTGTATTGAAATTGTTGAATAAATGTATTACCCCAATGGGTAAACGTAGTTTTGAACAGGAATTACTGAACCCAATTAACAATAGTGTAGAATTATTAAAAAAATATGACCAAATTGAAACATTTATAAAATATATCAAAAATACATCGTACACATCCACACCAGATTCTAAAGATGCCGTAGATAAAGAACCCCAAGAAAACCAAGAAATAAAAAATAATATAATTCAATCACTAACTGGAATGTATGATATATCTAAATTTATTCGGTTATTACATCTACATAACAATCTTCCTAGAATCTCTCCAAAACAATTAATTTTAATATATAATACGATCCAATATTCCAACAAATTATTATCTATTGTTAAACCCTATATAGTAAAAGACCTAGCTATTTTTCCAGAATTTAATAATACATATATAGAAACATTACAATCCAATATACTTGAATTATTAACTATATTTGAAACGATTTTAAATATAGAAATATGTTCAAATATCAATGACTGTAAAGATTTTACTATGAATATTTTCAAAAAAGGAATCAATCCAGATTTAGATAAATGTAATGATACTATACAAGATACGTATACCCAACTTGAATTTATCCGTAACTTTTTAATAAATTGTATAAAGCATGATAGTACTAAAAACACAACTACGCCAGACTTGATAAAGTTTGAGTATAATAATAATGACATACCCAGATTAAGTTGTACACGTAAAAGATTTGAAACATTAAAAACTCATTTACCAAATAAAAATAAACAGATTAAATTACCAAATGATACAAATATAACACTTCCGAGTTCTAGTATTACTTCTGTTAGTATCGGCAAATCATCATCGTCGTGTGTTTCTATTTCAAATACTGTAATTGATGAATTTTGTCAAAAATTTCATAATTCGAATCAAGAGTTACAAATTAAGATGAATGAAGTATATACTGAATTTATAAATAATTTGATACGGCAATCTGAAAAGTTTGAATATATTGAAAAATTTATTATTCATTTTGATGTTTTATATTGTAAAGCATATAGCGCAATTCAATATGATTATTGTAAACCAAATATTATTCAACGTAATAAATCGTTTATTGAAACTACTGGATTAAGACACGCACTAATAGAACATATTAACGAATATGAGACATATGTGGCAAATGATATTACCATAGGAAATAATATAACGGATGGTATATTGTTATATGGTGTAAACATGTCTGGTAAAACATCTCTCATTAGATCGATTGGTATAGCTGTTATAATGGCACAAGCTGGGTTATATGTTCCAGCATCATCTTTTACATTTTATCCTTATCAATATTTATTTACTAGAATTTTAGGTAATGATAATTTGTTTCAAGGTTTATCTACTTTTGCTACTGAAATGAAGGAATTAAGAACCATTTTAAATTTATGTAATGAAAATAGTTTAGTATTGGGAGATGAAATATGTTCTGGAACTGAAACGGTATCTGCTTGTAGTATTTTTATATCATCTATATTACATTTATCCACAACAAAATCTACGTTTATGTTTGCTACGCATCTTCACGAGATATTATCATTTGATGAATTAAAAACGATTACTACGGTATCAATTAAACATTTGGATGTAAAGTATGACAATATTAAAGGTATATTAGAATATAATCGAACAATCCGTGAAGGTCCAGGGTCCAATATATATGGATTGGAAGTGTGTCGGTCGTTATATATGCCATCTGGATTTTTAGAAAACGCGCAACATATTAGAAATAAATATTTTAATCCTTTAGGTGATAACAATTCAGATGGAATATTAGGATTAGGAATATCCGCATATAATTCTAAAAAAATAATAAATATTTGTGAAACATGTAAAAGAAAAATGGGAACAGAAATTCATCATATATCATATCAACGGGATGCGAATGAAACGGGTTATATAAAAAAAGGAAAAAGTATATTTCATAAAAATGCGTTACATAATTTAATTAGTTTATGTTCATATTGTCATAAAGATATTCATAAGATATAGATTTTTGTTGTTTTTTTTAGTAAAAATTCTGTATCATTTTAGTAAAACTATGGTTCACATTTAGTAAAAATATTTAATAAGTTTTGTCTTTTTTTAATCTTGTAATTCAGATATAATAATTAGATTATCAATCAGATGATTTATACTATTAACATTTAATATAGAAAATTCAATTACTAAATCATTTATTAAAGATAAATTTAAATTACCTCCGGTATGTTTATTATAGAAATATGTAGCGGTTCTATGATTTCCATCACCATATACTTGAAATAATACAATTAGTGCGGATAATACAAAATATTTACGCGTTTGAGTTATTAATGAAAGTAAATGGTTGGAATTAAAGATGTTACGCCAAATATTTAAACGTTCTAATCCTTTAGAATAAATATGATTATTTATACTAAAATAATTTATCCAATTTTGTAATGTATTTGAACTAACTAATTGTAAATATGAATGCGTTGGTTGTTCTAAACAGACTTGATATCTAGAAACTGCTTGAAATACAATATTTTGATTACGTAAATCTTCAAGTTCCAATATACAGGGTTGTCCAAGATTAGTTTGATTTACTGGGGTCATTTTTTTGTCTTTTTTTATGTTTTCTAATAATTTCAATTTTTATTTTTTCTAATCATTATATATGTCTTTCATTTCAAAGTTATCTAAATTATTAAAAGTTAAACTATCTCAGACTTCCAAGCGTAGACATAAACGCAGGCATAGGCGAACCCGTAGAATGTAAAAAAAATCATTTTATATAATATAGTTTTGTGTGTGTATATTTTCTAAAAAAAATGTGTTGAGGTGTGTAAAATAATATTAATTCATAATATAATATATATATTATGAAAAAAACCCGTAAATATATACAATATCCAACATATAATGATCCAAAATTTAATATTAAAATAACGAATCATCCAGATTTTGTGGATACAAAATATATAGCAAATTTAGCAAATATACGTAGTGTAGAAGAAAAAGCGACAGAACAAATAGAAGACCACGTATTTGAAATAGCATCTTACCAATTATTTATAAAAACATTCTTATCACTAAATACTCCATATAACAGTATGTTATTATATCATGGATTGGGAACTGGTAAAACATGTTCAGCAATAGGCACTTCGGAAGATATTAGAAATTATTATAAACAATTTAATATTGATGGTAAAATATATATAATCGCATCTCCAAATGTACAAGATAATTTTAGATTACAATTATTTAATGAAACAAAATTAATAAGTATAAATGGAGAATGGAATATTAATGGATGTGTAGGCAAGTCCATCATTAATGAGATAAACCCGTTACATATTAAAAATTATCCGAGGGATAAATTAATACAACATATAAAATCAATCATAAATAAATATTATGTGTTTTTGGGATATACAAAACTAGCAAAATTAATTAATACATTAATTGAAAAAGATCCGATTAATTATTTGGATTTACAAAAAATGTTCAACGATAATTTGGTAATTATTGATGAGTATCATAATATGAGAACAGAGATAGATATGGAATCATTAAAATCAAAAAAAAATACTACAGAACAATTAGATAACTTAGTAGAACATACTCAAAATATGAGATTGCTATTATTATCAGCAACTCCGTTATACAACAATTATAAAGAAATTATATGGACTCTCAATTTATTACGAAAGAATGACAAACGAAGTAAAATAACGAGTAGTGATATATTTACACTAGCTGGATTTACGGCAAATGGCCGTGAAAAATTATTAGAATATAGTAGAGGATATATATCTTTTGTAAAAGGTGATAATCCATTCATATTTCCATATAAATTGTATCCTCCGATGTATCCCAATTATTATAAACAGATAATAGAATCGGATGATTTTCCAACAATTCAACTAAACGGTAAAAATATAAATGATTTGGACGATAATTCTAGGTCAACCATATCAGATGAATATACGAATAATTCTATGGATGACGAAGGATCGCCGTCGTCGTCTTTGATACAATTAAGAGACAAGAATGATAATACAAATATGAATATATTGAATAAATTAATTACGATGGTTAAACTTGAGAAGGAACAATATGATACGTATTCATATATTATTCAGAATACAATCGCAAATAATCCGAACTTTAAAGAATTAAAAGGATTTAAATATACTGATTTACTACTTCCGTTACAATCTTTAAATATAACATATCCGGTTGATGTTGGATTTGGTGGGTCTCCTCCACCGAATAGTTTAGTAGGTACCAATGGATTATTACAGATTGTAAATTATGTAGATCATTCTAAATTTAAAATTACGTATGCTTATAATTCAAAACATACTGGATTTTTTAAACCTGGAACCGTGGATTCTCCGAGTATTTTAAAACAATATAGTTCTAAAATACATGAAATCTGTTGTCATATACAGAAATCCATCGGAATTGTATTAATTTATTCTAATTTTATTGATGGAGGATTGGTTCCGATGGCGATGGCTTTGGAAGAAATGGGCATACATCGACATAATGGCACTAATTTATTTTCAAATGTAAATACCGCAAAGAAAGGTTCATACATAATGATTACAGGAGAACCGGTAATATCTCCCAATAATTTGGAAGATGTGAATAACGCAACAAATATAAATAATTTATATGGTGAACAAATTAAGGTAATATTAATAACAAAAGCAGGCTCAGAAGGGATTGATTTAAAATATATTAGACAAGTTCATATAATGGACCCGTGGTATAATATGAACAGAATAGAACAAATTATTGGACGAGCGGTGCGTAACTATAGTCATAAAGATTTGCCTTTTGAACAACGGAATGTTCAAATATTTTTATATGGTTCGTTATGTCCACATCCAGATACAAATATAGAATCGTTGGACGTGTATATGTATCGAAAGGCAGAGAAAAAGGCGATACATATTGGAGAAGTAACCAGATTACTCAAACAAGGAGCCGTAGATTGTATTTTAAATTATGATCAACAACAATTCACATATAAGAATTTAAATGATAACTATCATTTAGGAGAAATAGTACAGACATTTTCAGATGGGGTGACTATTCCTAACTTAAAAATCGGAGATTTACCGTTTAGCGCTAATTGCGATTATATGAGTGTATGTGAGTATCAGTGTATTCCAATGGAGAAAATATCTAAAAAACAAAATGAAATAATGAATGAATATGTAATTAAAATGAATACGGATAATGTCCAGACCAGTATTAAAGAATTATTTAAACAATCGTATACGTATACATATGAAGAATTATACACTGAATTGAATAGTAAAAAGAATTATAACAATTATCAAATATATTACGCGTTAACTCAAATTATTAATTCAAAACAAACAATCATTGATATGATGAACCGACCTGGAACGTTGGTGAATATTGGTCGATTTTATTTATTTCAACCGGTTGAAATAAATGATGAAAATATAAATATATATGATAGGATAAGACCCATTCCGAATAAAAGACATAAATTACACATTAATATAAATGAGCAAACGGATGAAGTAAATGAAATGAAAACAATTCAAAATATTAAAAAACATACCAAATTAATAAATATTACCAAATCTACATTAACCAAACATATGACTGTAATAGAGAAGGCATTTAAAGGTTCAAACCAAATTAAAATAGATAAACATGATGAATATGCGTCTTATAAATATATGGGAATATCTATAAATGTCATATCTGAAATATTTAACGATATGGGCATGGAAGATCTTTATCGATTGGTAATTCACACATATATAGACCAAATGAATTATGACGAAAAGCTTCAATTATTGGAATATGTTTTAAGCAATCAAATACGTAATGACATTGCGATGAATAATAATAAATTGTATTATTTGCCTTATATCGTTGCGTATTTCCAAAACGAATTAATCATTAAATATAACGGTATTAAATTTATAATCATGTATAAAATACAAAATGATGTATTGAAATTTTCTCCAATAGTAATATCAACAATCGAAGGTGAAGGCGGTGGCGAACCGGAAGATATTTTAGAAATAGTTCCATCATTTGATGATATGAATCATATAGAAGAATATATGAATAATATGTGTAGCAATTTTAAAAATAGTAAAAACAAATATTTAGGATTTATGGATTATGATGTTAAAAAAAAATCGTATTATTTTAAAATTAAAGATAATGGTGGTAAAAGAAATACAGGTCGGTTGTGTTATCAGAAAATAAAAAAAGAGGTAATTATTAATTTTAAAGAGATTATACCCTCGAATATAGTAGATATATTGACATCGCAGAAAACCTTTACAAAGCCCAAGGAATATTTATGTATTTTATTAATGTTATTGATGCGAAAATTACAATTATATTATGGACCTGAATATTATAAATGTATTAATTAATTTTTACGGATGATTGTATGTATTTATGGATTTTATTAAATAAATGTAATTTAATGAAATAATTGTAATTAAAAATTGATTTATATATATAATAATATTAATAATTATATAAAATGATTGCCAATATCTTTGAAACCGCTATTATTACAACTGAACAAGAAGTCTCTATTATGGAATTAGATGAAATACCGAAAGGCAATTTTCAAGAACAATTACAAATATTTATATATAATAAAATTAATCAATCGATCGGTGGTAAATGTATTGAAGATGGATATATTAAACCAAATACCATTAAAATAATTAATATGTCATGTGGTGAAATTTATAATTTTAACATTCGGTATTCAGTAGTATATGAATGTCTATTATGCTACCCGTCGGAAGGTATGATTATTAGTTGTAAGGCTACATCTATTACGACTGGTGGTATTAAGGCAGTTATAGATGAATATGAACACGAATCTCCAATGATTGTATTTATAGCTAGAGAGATATCACAAGGTCATATCAATCATATATCAGAAGGAGATGTATTTACTGCTAAAATTATAGGAGTTCATTTTGAATTAAATGATACGTATGTATCAATATTAGCAAAAATAGTAGTTACTGAAAAGTAATAAAAAGATATAGTTATCCATAACAATATAAAATGGAATATTCTAAATTGGTTGAGATTCGTAATAAAATAGAAAAATTATCTCATATTCAGCAAGTTGAAATTTTGCGTATATTACATACAAATAATGTATGTTTTAGTGAAAATATGTCAGGAATACATATAAACTTGATTAATGTAGATATAATTACTTTAAATACGATACAACAATATTTACAATATATTACTGTTCAGGAAGAAAGTTTAAATGTGAATGAACAACAGATGGAAGATTTTAAAAAAGAGTTTAAAAATATATGTGTAGGTAAATAAATCCCCACATAAAAATTAGCAGAATGTTTAATATTATAGATTTTAAACCTTTTTTTTTAAACAAGTCGCATTTTACGCAACGCAAAATAAATAAACATCTGGTTTGTCCAGATAATACTTTCGATACTTTGTTTTGGTGTTTTTATATATTAAAACATGGTTATTCAAAATATGAAACTATCTTACAATCATTAACAATTATAATTGAAAAACAAATAAAAATAGATTATATTCAGAAGATACGTTTAAATAAAGCATTGTTGAAAACATTAAAACACAAACCGTTGTCTCATTATGAAAATCAATTAGCAAATATGGATCAAATAGATATATATACTTTTTTTTTATTGTGTCATTTAGAAAATATCAATATTTTATATATTGTTGATAGATGTTTTTATAGCACATATGAAATAGATGAACCATATATTGATATTTCCGTGGTTTCCACGTGTACGAATACTACGGATGATGTGATTGATACAAATGAATATAATACGGATGAAGATACGGATGAATCTGAATTATCTGATATTGACATTGGGAATTCGCAATATATACCAATATTACATAAAACAAATACTGGATCAAATGAATATTATTTGAAATATACCAATACAAATTACATTAAATGGAATAGTTTATGTAAAATTTATAAGTTACATCAATTGATTCCGCCAATGTCTCATTATACATTATCTCATTTACAACAATTATATAGTAAAATATACAAAAAAACACCAGGTAATTTTAAAAAACAAGAGCTATATAATGAAATACAAACATTATTAAAATTGATATAATAAATATTATCATAGTTATTATATAAATGAATACCAAAAATTCAAACTTTGATAATCTGGTGGGTATCTATTTGAAGAACATTTCAGATGATAAATTTAAAAACGAATACCCCGAGTTTGAAATCAGATTTAACGGTAATATTAATGCCGATTTTATGACTAATAAATATATACCCATATCCAAAACAGATTTTAATAATGTAAGCACCGTATTATATGGAGAACACTATAAGCCGATTATTGTAGGAGGAAATTATTTATTACGTATTTATTTTACATATAATGGTATGAGATCACCTTTTAGGTGTGAAATATCTGGATTACATGATATACAATTATATTGTAAAACAAATAAATGGGATGAATGTAAAAGTGTAAAGTTTGTGCGTAAATTATCGATACCTCATAGGGGTCGAGATTTGGAAGACTTGAAAATACCAGACTATAATATTAAAGTATCTTATAAATCCGAGGAAGTAATTATCGGAGAATCTATTTATAAAGAGCCATTATTAACTGAATTTATAAATAATTGGGAAAATATCGATAAAACATTTAGATATATGAATCGGGTATCATTTGTAAATGGTCCTACGGATACGGTTATTGTTGATATGAGTGTAGTAAAATCATCTTCGCAAAATAAAGATGGTTCATTTATAGCAACTAGAGATATACATACTTCCAATGTATTTAATAATGCTGAAAAATACGAGATTGAGATAGAATTAAATAATGATAATATCAAAACCAATATACGTAGTGTTCCATTTAATGAATATACATCTAATATTATTAAATATGTGCGTGAAGTCATTACTTATATTTTAAAAGGATTACAACGTACAACGATTCCAATTTCTAAAAAAGAAATGGAAGATGTTTTATTTGATTATTATGTAGCGGTATATGACAAACGTAAATCAATAAGAGATAAACGTGATTTAATAAATAAAGTAATACATAATAAATCTGTGGTTGATCCGTTTTTCTTTATGGGACCTTCTTCTAAATCTCTACAATTTGAAAACTTACAAGAACCAACGGAAGAAGATCCATATAAATCAATCCTTGAAAATTACGCAGTAACAGATAAAGCAGATGGCGAACGATGTATCTTGTTTATCAGTTATATTAGAAATAACGGGATGTATCTAATTGATATGAATATGCACGTTAGGTATACTGGGTGTTCGGGTGAAATGAAAGAAAGTCCTATCCTTAGAAATAAGAATTGTCAAGGAACCATTATTGATGGAGAATATGTAACCCATGATAAACACGGTAATATAATTAACACTTTTCTATCATTTGATTTTTATGTATATAATTATAAATTTCATGTACGTAGATTGCCGTTTATGAAAAACCTTAAGAATGACAAAATTAATCAATACCGGCATTATTTACTTGGAGAGTTATTTGATTATATGAAAATAATAAATAATGTATCCAAGGATTCAAGTAAAACTCCATTCCGAACAGAAATCAAACAGTTTCTTCAACCTACGTATATGATTGTTGAATCGTATGTCGATCGTGGGATATTAGAGAAACTTCATAATAATATTAAACCTCAGACTAGTTCTATTTTTCAAGTAAATAGTTCTATATTGAATCACGATAATGTATATAATAATGATGGATTAATATTTACTAATTTAGATTTACCTGTATCAGCTCACAGTGTTAAAGAACTCGAATTACCATTGAATAAAATCAGGTGGAATTACTCTTTTAAATGGAAACCTGCGAAATACAATACGATTGATTTTCTAGTAACTCAGACGTATAATACTAAAATAATGAATATAGTTACTTCGGGTGTGGATAATTTAGTTTTAAATAAAATCATACAATATAAACAATTAGAATTGCGTTGTGGATTAAACATTACAAAGCATGGATTTATTGATGCTTTTAAAACTACGCTATTAGAATCAAATATAATGAATGTAGTAAATTTATTAAGATATACAAATTCAGAATCATCACGTAATAACCAGTATATACCTACATTATTTCATCCAACGGAATATCCAGATGACACTTCCTATTTATGTAATGTAGTATTAAAAAAAGACCAAGGTGGAATGCTACAGATGTTTACTGAAGAACATGAAATATTAGAACCAAATACGATTGTTGAATTTAGGTATGAAATAAATAATAGTCCTGGATTTAGGTGGGTTCCGTTACGTGTTCGTTATGATAAAACCTTGGATTATTTACGTGGTTTTAAATCATATGGAACGA
>Ga0209668_10000435_pt1 | contig 17284 bp, 13 predicted proteins | sample FrelakmetPLP11PL_FD_187150 | JGI IMG/M metagenome (GOLD analysis project Ga0209668, IMG submission 187150) | Freshwater lake sediment microbial communities from the University of Notre Dame, USA, for methane emissions studies - PLP11 PL (SPAdes)... | ecosystem: Environmental > Aquatic >... | reverse complement strand
CCCCTTCTTTAGACAAACTAGATATTTTGATATTGTATGTAACATCTGGGGCAAACAAAAACATATAGTCTAAAAGAGTTGGCGATATCTTTTTTGCAACCTGAACCTCAATAGCCTTTAATTCTTGAAGCTCATTATAAAAAGTTGTGGTCTTATTTGTTTGTGTTTGTGGTTTTGTTTTATCCACAGATACTATTGACCTTTATTTTTACCAAATCTATTAGAAACAATCGTTCCAATTCCACCAGATGCGTATCCCGCAGCTTGCTTGATGCCTGAGCCCACATCCTGGCCAGTATTACGTAATAACGGCGGTAACTGTGGTACACTGAGCCATGACTGTATTTCTTCTGGTATTCGTGGAATTGCCATAAAAAAGAACACGATAATTAATGTAGTAATTACTTGTGTGTTTGATGACGTAGAGTTATTTCCTATTATTTGGCCATAAGAGTAACCTAACATTGGTGGTACCCATTTAAGCTGTGAAGATGCTTTAAAAGAGTCGCTTAACTGGAACGTTGGTATTTCAGGTGTGCTATTTTCCAATGCTATTGGCTTTGCTGTCGTATAGCCAAGAACGATCAGGATTAAAAAGCATGCATAGATGATGACCATATTTGCCGCCGACCAGCCAAGAATTTTTGCGTAGTCAGTGAGCATTTTAGATGTTCTATTTGGCAATGCCGCTACCAAAAATACCCAAGGCGATAATATTGGGAAAAAGCTTAATATCATATAGTCTGATATCAAACGTTTAAGTATTTTAAGCTGTGTGGTGATAATTAGAATTATTAAAGCTAACTCAATAAGCACATTTTCTGCACCTATGGAAGTTAATGCAGTAAGAACGGCATTTATGGTTTGTGAAATTGGACTATAAACCGCGCTAGGTACCATATACTTGGAAAAATTACAGCTTTCGGCTGTTGCCTCATCTGTTAACTTACCGATTCCTATAGGTATAGAGCCACAAACCTGAGCATTTGAAGACCAGAAAATTGACCAAAGACTCATTTGTGGATCGTCAGGTTGTAAGACCTGCTTAACTGGAACACTATCTTTAAATACCTGTCCATCCACCTTTGTCACCGTTACAGTACCACTTACAGTAATTTTATAATCGAGATCTTTTTGTTCTTCTATTCGTGGGACTTCATAATAAGTGCCACTGCCAGCATTAATTTCCGCTACCAGGTTATGGCCTGGTGCATTTGGCGCCGCAATAATAATATTGTAAGCTAGATTACAACCTATGGAAACTGCATCAATAAAAACGGCTGAGATCGGATAGCTAAATGTGACTAGCACCAATGAAAGAACAATTGATGGAAGTGAATTTGTTAAAGTAACATACTGCTGACCTCCAAGTGATCGTCTAAACAAAATCATAAAGGCTACGGCAACAAGTATGATTATAAATAATGCGTAAACAATATTTCTTGACCAATTCCACAAGCCGATAGTACCTTCCAATGCTGCGTAGCCCGACACGTAGTACACATCCGTATCATTTGGATTATAGGCAAAAGCCCTAAAAGAGCCTTGTCCTGTCGCAAGGTTATATTGATCCTGTGCCCAAATTATTGCACTTCCTGTGGGGTTCTCATAAAACGAATCTCCAATATCTCCTAATGTACCCAAAACGCTTCCGTTGGAATCGGATGCCGTCCATGCGGTATCTGTTTTATCACCGCAACCGGATAACATACACACCATACTATTTGCAAGGTTTGGCATAAAACCCGCTTCTTTAGCAGTTTCATCTTTATGCCACAAATAAATTGCACCAGCGGAATCATCTTGTGTAGCATAAGAAACACTCCTTGGTACCGCTAGGGCAAAAAACATAGAACTCAACACAATGGTTGTAATCCATACTGCTCGAGATTTATTAATCAGCTTGGGAAAAGATAACTTACGCATAATTATTCAGGTAAAAATATGAATAACAATAGTATAGGTAAATTTATGTATGAAAACAATAGAAAAACCAAGCTTTGTAATGCTAAACTATGCTTTGTCGAAATCGGGGGATGCCATTAACTTTTTAGCTATTATTTCGTTTTTTTCTATTTCGACTAAATCTTCTTCAATTATATCAACAAGCCTTAATCTTCCTTCGGCATCAAGTACATCCAATACAGATTTGTCCAATTCTGCATCGATGTCGTCGACACTTTGTTCTATCCAAGTGCTTATTTCTGGATAATCCTTTATCGTATGGAAGAGTTCTGTGTAAAACTTGACCTGATCATCTACGGTGCTTTGTTTTTTTGCCCTTATTGAATCAGCAATAGAGGTCAAATACTTTTCGGTTTCGGTTAATTTGTGTTCCTCAATATAAATCTGAATCACATCAAGCATAAGAGAAACTATGGCCACGTAGTATTGGCCGAGCATATCTTCAAGGATCTTTGGGGTTAGAACCTGTTTGTCTATTAAAATTTGTTGAACCTTTTTGTGTAATAGTATCATGGTATTTTATAAGATTTTTCCAAGTAAACCGTTAACGCGTCTAGACAAAACATTACTATTTGGATCGCCACTTTTACTTAAGTCGACAAGTACTCGTTTCCACGTGTTTTTTACCTGATTATATGTAGAAAATGCATGCCTAATATCGTTAACAGAATGGTATTTACTTTCATCGGCAAGAGAATAGAACATAGGCGCATATTGATCTCTCATTGTTGCCAGGATCTCGTTTGAAGAAATATCTCTTTGTTTCCACCCCTCCATGGATCTATTTATAAAAGGTGAAACGGTCATGGACCATGCTATAAGCCCGACAAGTAAGCCAGGACTAAATAATAATGGTGCAAATAAAACCGTGGCTATAGAATACAAAAGAGCAATTATTCTAAGCGAGTCATCAATATTATTTGTGCCTTCCCAAAGATCTTTTTTTGCCTTAGACATATCCCTAAAGTATTCGGTTTGTCTTATCTTTGTAGTAAAATCGAAAGCGAGCTTTCTACCCCACTCTGCTCCGTCCAATGCTCCTGTTACCACGTCGTGAGTCATATTTTCGACTTTCCACTCCACAAATTCTGCCTTTTTGCCCTCAAATTCTTTCTCTTTATGTTTACCATTAAACATTTCCCACATATCTCTTGTCATTGGATGGAGCGGATCAACAAGATCCTGGCTCATCATCATAACGTTTTTGGTATCTTCTCTGTTAGAAAATCTTCTTCGCAAATTCATATCGTAGTGTCTAGATGGGTCAGATGGATCAGATACGCAAGAAACATTTTCTTCAACTTCCTCAACCCCCCCCTGCGCTGTTCTCATCAGTGTTTTTTCTTTTCTGGACATTCCCCAAACGCCCAAATCAGTTATAGAACGCATCCTAGCTAAATAGTAATAAGCTATGAACTCTTTTGCATCTTTTGTTTCGATTGTTACAAAATCCTCCTCGCCATCTCCATACTTAATATTAATTGTTGGCTTATCCAAAAATTCTTGAATATGTAAGGCTTTGTTAGCAGGATCATCTCTATTTACGAACATTCGGGGATCGTTGTCTACATAAACGAGTTCTTGTATAAGATCCTCAATGGTATATCTGCCTCTTTGGTTAACGGGTGTTTCTGGATCGCTTTTGCTAGCCTTCCATATATCAGCACTCATCATTGCTCTACCGACTTCTAGGAATTTATCCTTTTTATTGAAGGCATCTTTGCGTTCCCCTTTTCCACCTTTAAGTTCATCACAGTAAATTGCTTTAGTAATGTCGTCTAGCAAATTTCTTGTCATTGTTCCTTTTCTTACTCTCCCGAGATTCTTATTACCGCTAATATCAATTTTTTCTTCAGATAGCTTTGCGCCTTTAGATCCGGTCTCATAATAGTCGAAAGCGTCTTCTTCCATATATTTAGTCCATCTTTCCGTCCATCCTGGCTTATTGGGCTCTTTCCACTCCGCTTCTTTATTAAACCTTTTTGCTATTTGTGGAAGGAATTCCACGAAAGCTTTACTAGCTCGGTATTCATCAACTTCACGAAAATCTGCAACCTTAATTTCTATTCCACGAGTTGGAGAAAGTCCACCAATAACTGATAAAATTGTTTGTTGATCACCCTGACCAAGCCCTGCATTCTTCATAGCCGTCATCAAAATTGTGATGACTAATTCATATGTACCCATTGCACCAGGTTGAACAACCGCTTCGGGCCTATAAGGTAGTTTTATATCGTACCAGCGGGGAGGTAAACCTTTGGCTTCTCTTTCTTTAAAAGAATCCGCCCGTTCCTTATTAAATGCCTTATTCCTAAATAGATTAATGCCAAACATTGCCGAAATACCTTCCATTGGATCAGATCCATCGAGCCTATGTTTTTCATCACCCAAAAACCAGCCAAGACCGTCTCTTAAATATTTATAGTTAAGGAAAGGAATTTCATGAAAAGGCCCTGCATCCTTTACATGTATATAATTCCGACCTGTTATATTTAACGAATCTGCAATATTTTGAAAAAGTGGACCGATTATTGGTACTTTTGCCTCAAAATCTGAATATTTAAAATTTGGCAACCCGAATTGTCCAAATTTAGGATTAAAGTCGTAGAATTTACGTGCTTGGGAAGAAAACCCTGTTTTTTTCTCTATTAATGCTGGATCTTCTGTATTGACGCCATATTCGCCATAGCCTTTGAGCTCGCCCTGTGTTGCAGTTAATGCATTCAGTCTAAAATATGCAAGAACATCTTTCCATTGGTTTTGCTTTACCAGGCTTACCAAATCATTTTTCACAAGTTGCTCCAAATCGCTAGAATTTATTGCTTCGAGTAAGGTGTCTAGATTGCCCGGGTCAATATCAGCAGTTATTGAGTTGATATCCATACCAATAAATGGAGTAAGTGCATCCGCAATAACATCTTTACCGTTAAGAGCTAAATCCTTTTGAATATCTTCAAAATTTAGTTTTAACAAGTCTATTATAGCCCCGGCATTAACCGCTTCGGGAGTTGTTTCTAAAGCCTCCTCCCAAATTCTACGCACCATCGCAGATACCTCTTTGGGATCTATCCAGGACCTGCTACCTCCATCCAATTGCGTTAATAATTTATTTGTAAAGTATTCCTCATTTCTTTTGTAAAAATCGTAGCCTTCGGGCGAACCTGAAAACATCGAATTATAAACGCGCATAACTCCTAATGTTGAAATTGTTCTTGAGTCATTTGCCTTATACTCTTCTGGCTTAATTCCAAGCACATTTAGTCCCATTTCTACCTGCATATCTGCCCCATGTGTAACCAACTCTTCCATGGTGGAACTATTTTCATATCTATCTTTTTGTATAGCAAATCTGGAGCCTTCAAGCATCTTTTTACCTCCACCTTTTAGCAAAAATTCTAAGAACTTTTCACGGGTTGCCGCATTAACATTTGGTAAGTCACTAAAATCTGATTTTTCAGGGCTTTCTATTAATGTCATGAACATTTCTCCTAAACCTGCCCTTATTTCCTTTACACCCTCTGAAGTGTCTTTTGCTAAATCCGAATCGAACTTTTTAAGAATGCTATTAAAAGTATTCGTTTTAATTAATTCAATATAATATCCACGCAGATTATCTCTTGATGCAGTTAGAATCCAGTGATACATTTCATGCCTAAAACTGCCTTCGTGCATAGCAATATCTGGATTTTCCTTTTGAGTTACATATTGCATAAGCAACACATCAATACTTCCATTTACTCTATCTTTGGTACGGTAGAATTCTCCTCTTGGGGCTTTTGCGGGGCTCTCCGCACCTGTTAGTGTTGCCATATCAATATCTGATGCAACTAAAACAGGTAATAGCGGAGATAAATTTTTACCTTCGGCCGATAACATTTCAATCGCTGGAGTGTACAAGTGTGTTCGTCCTGCGATTTCCTTGATTTGGGCTTCAGAAAATTCAGGCTTCCTTTTTCCAAGCAAACGGCCAATGAGTGTTTCTTTTATTCTATTTTCCACAAATATAGTTTCAGCTTCATTATTTTTAGGGCCCGGAATCTGCTTATATTCTTCTTGGGCTTTATCTTTTAGGCCTCTTACGTAAGCAATTTCGTGTTTTTTGTGTTCTATAGCTTTTTTAAATGCGCCAAAAAAAGCTGCGTTTTCTGCCGATTCAGGGTCTTTACCAATAACTTGGTCATATTTATCTAAGGTTTTTTTAATTTCCGCCTCGTCAAATTTGCCCAAAACCAACAATTCCTGAAAAGCCTTTTCGAAAGCGCGTCTTCGCATCTTTGTCGGTGTATTCTCTATCCTTTTAACTGTTTCCAAGACAATTTTCATTTCTTCCTTAACATTTTCTTGCAGACTTTTTGTCTTTAACTTTTCAGCCAAATTCGGGCCTTTAATAAGCTCCTTGGGGGAAGTCATTCCAACTGCTTTTACCTTAATAACGTTTTTGGTAGTCTTAGCTTCAATTTTCTCTTTAGCTTTTTCAGGTGTTAAATCAAAATGATTGACCAAGTACTGTTCACCAGATTCTGTTGACATTCCGAAGTTTGCTATACTTCTTTGAATTATTTCTGCTGCCTTGGAAAGTGCGGATTCTCTATCGTCAATACCCATTACCGCCGATCGGATATGGTTTTCTACCACACTATTTATAATAGCCATCGCGCTAGGACTTGATCGAATTTCTGCTTTATTTGTCGAGTTTATATGAGTACAGACTTTTTCGAAATCCGCCTTTCCCATATATTCTTGAAAAATCCCCAAAACCGCCTTAATTCTAACGTTTGATGCCATAGATTCGCTTCCTGTAATTGTTTTAGCGACATCGGTAATTCCCTTATCCTCCACTTTTGCCATAGCAATCAATTTAGAAGATGGGGTGGCGTTAATATTTCCTAGTGCTAGAAAAGCTTTGTGAAAACTGGAATCGGCTGGAATTTCTTTTAGTATCTTTTGTATATCTGCCGTAATAGTTTCCAGTTTTCTACCAGACATAAGTTCTTTGGTTAAGGCTTTAACTGTTTTAGCTAGTTCACTACTATTCTTAACATTGTCAGTTTTTATTTCTAACAGGAACTTGATATTTTGCAATGTTTCCAGCTCTTTAATAACAGGGGATATCTTCTCGGGTGCACTAATGTCCGGTCTTATAGTTTCATTTTGTCGGGTTCGTGAAAGTCCAAAACGGAGTTCATCTTTATTGGGTGGACCGTCATAGCCTGGGGCCATGTCAGTTTCTAGTGCTTCGGGGCCAAAGTTTAGCATTTAATTGTAAAGTTCTAATATTACTATACATTCTACATATTTTTAGGCTATTCATCAAATGTTTTTCATTGCTAAAAATTTAGTGTAAACTAATTATGATTAATTTACGTACAAATAATTATGCAAGATAATACAAATCCTATAAATCCTACAAATCCTACAGATACGACGGTTGCCACGCCTACATCCATACCTACGCCCACAAACATTCCAACGGATATCCAAACAAATCCTGTGGTGGAGCCAGTAGTGGAGCCAGTAGCTCAACCTGAAGTCGAGGCGATCAATGTCGTTGATATACCCGAAAATAACCTTACAGGATTAATTCCAGATAATTCTCCAGTAACCGATACTACTATTGATCAAGCCGCCCAACCTGTTGTTATAAAAGCGCCAGTAGTTAATCCAATAATGGAATCAATTGTGCCGCCTACGCAAGAGGAAGTTGTAACACCACCTAATATTGATATATCAGCTTTGCCCGAAACACCTGTGGCGGAAGTAATACCAGTTGTTACGCCAAATGCTGAACCCTCAAATGTTCACGAAAATACTGCGGCTTTAAATGTATTGGACGATATAATGCCCGAAAAACCTACATTTCCTATGACATCGGCTATTCCTTCTACGCCCGAGGTTGTAGTTAATACACCTATAGATGTGCTTAATACACCTACAGATGTGGCCGATAGCGGAGCAAACACTTTTGCTGCAAGTACTAGTGTGGAGATGCCTCAATCAAGCGAATTAAGTGAGGTTTTTAAATTGACACCTTCAGAAGTCGAGATCCCTTCTAATACTGCACCAGTTGGTCCAATCTACGATCAAGGACCAGTATTGGTTCCTACCGAAACACCAGTAGTTACAAATACGAATGAGTCAGGTTTTGCCACAAATCAAGTACCCTCAATGGCCACTACTCCAGCTCCTGTGATTTCAGTAAAAGGCGGAAGTTCAGGAAGTTTATTAAAAATTGTACTATGGGGTGTGATTTTAGTTATTGGAATAATAGCCTTGATAATAGGTATGTATTTTGCAAATATAATTAAACTACCCTTTCTTGACACAATATTTGGGTAATAAATGAGTATTTTTACAAAAACTGGCGATAACGGAGACACATCTCTTTTTGGTGGCGAGCGTGTTAAAAAATCGTCGGATATAATTACTGCAATAGGTGATGTCGATGAATTGATATCTGCCCTTGCGATAGTTGAATACGAAATAAGACAAAAAAAATTCCTTTTTATATCAAAAAAAGTTGAACAGATTAAATCCGAGTTGTTTACTCTCGAATCCGACCTTGCCAACCCAAAGAAGCATGATGGACTATTAAACAGTTTTATTACAAGCTTTGATGTTAAGGAATTGGAAGAAGATATCCTAGAATGGGAAGCCGAACTACCAAAATTAACAAACTTTTTACTACCGGCGGGAGAAAAGGCGGCACTATATTTTTTTTGGGTTAGGGCAGTATGTAGAAGAGCCGAAAGATCTGTAGCAAGAGCAAATAATGAAATGAAGATAAATCCAGCTATCCCCAAATATCTCAATAGGCTTGGAGACTGGCTATTTATATGCTTTAGGCTAGTAAATCACAGATCTAGTGTTGATGAAAAACTATGGAATAGAAAAAATTAAAGGATCACGTGAATGAATGTGCCAATTCTTTAATGGAATATTTTTTAACCTCATCTTTTAGATTACCTTTGTAATCTTTTCTGTAGTCGAGTTTATTCAAATAATCTTTTGAATTGGGGGCTTTGAATAAAATTCCTGTAGCGATCTTTTCTTGAGAATAGTCGGCTAGGCTCATTGCCTTTTGGAGATCAGATGTGTCGTGGTTATTTGTTTTAACATCGTATACCCTTTCGGCTATCCATTTGTGATCCTGAAAATTATTATATGTTGGACAGTGTTGTAAAACCTCAATATAGGAAAAACCCTTATGTTGTATACCATCACGGATCAGACTAATAAGCTGGGTTACATTACCCGTAAAGGCTTTTGCAACAAAACTAGCGCCAAGTGTTAATGCAAGTTGAGTTGGATTTAGTCGGGACTCAACAACTCCAAAAGGAGTACTGTTCATTTTTTGGCCTATTGGTGTTGTTGGAGTAGCTTGACCTGTTGTAAGGCCAAAATCACAGTTGTTATGTAGTATAAGGGTAATGTTATAGTCGCTTCTTATAGCATGGATAAAATGGTGCATACCCTCGTCAAACGTACCTCCGTCACCTGCAATGGCAATCACAGGCAAATTTTTATTTGCAAGTGAAATACCTGAGGCTAGTGGGATAACACGGCCGTGTAATCCTTTAAAAACATATGCGTTAATCTTATCCGCCATATTACTGTTACATCCTATATCAAAACAAAGAGCGACATCCATTGGACCAAAGCCTTCTTGGACAAGTGCCTGCTTTATTGCTGTCCAAATTGCAAAATCTCCACATCCAGGGCACCAGGTAGGAGTTATAGGCGATTGAAAGTCTTGTATAGTAGGCATGATTAACTAATATAATTTTTAAGTGAGTTAATTACTTCTTCTATATAAAAAGGTCTGCCATCAAATTTTAACACACGGTTTTCTAGTTTGAGACCTGTTTCGGATTCGAGCAATTTTGCAAATTGACCAGTGCTGTTGCATTCAAATATTACGACCTGCTCTGCATCGGCTATCATTTTTGCTATAAAAAGGCCTTTTAGTGGCCAGATGTAATTGACATGCATGAATGCAGTTTTTATCCCCTCTTTACGCAGAGAGTTTTGAGCATCAATGATTACTCTTTTGTTGCTTCCCCACGAGATTATCAACACTTCGCTTGACTTTAACTCATCACCGAACATCTCTGGTTCTGGCACAGACTGTAATATGCTTTGATACTTGTTTGTTCGCTTGTTTACCATATCTGCAATAGGCTCGGCATCCTCCGTTGAGTAGCCTTTTTCTGTATGCTCGTCGCTGTTTGCTAGGAATGTAGCAATTTTGTCTCCAGGAAGCCATCTTTCACTGATTCCAGATTCGTTGATTTGATAGCGAAGTTTGTTTGCGCTTTCTTTGTCTTCTATAGTGCTAGGATTTAAAAGCAAACCTCTATCAATAGAAATGTCGTTTTCAGATAATATATCAGTTTCGTAAAAACTTTCTCCTAGATATTTATCGGTTAGCAATATTACTGGTGTTTGGAATTTTTCTGCCAAATTATGTGCCTCGGCGGTCATTTTAAAGCACTCTTCGGTATCCCCAGGAGCAAGGACTATACGTGGGAACTCGCCATGTCCACCATATAATGCAAGGTTCAAATCACTTTGTGCCGTCCATGTCGGTGCTCCAGTTGCCGGTCCTGGCCTCTGGGCTAGAACAACCACGAAGGGGGTTTCTGTCATTCCTGCAAGACTTAATGATTCCGTCATCAAATCAAATCCACCGCCGCTTGTTGCACACATTGCTCTTGTCCCAGCGAATGATGCTCCTATCACCATATTAGCTGCTGTAATCTCGTCTTCTGCTTGTTTTACGACCATACCCTGTTTACTTCCTTCCGTTGCAAGAAAGCTAAGGATTGAACTTGCGGGTGTCATTGGATAGCTCGAGTATAAACGAACTCCACATGCTATGGCGCCTAATCCAATCGCCTCATTTCCGCTAATGATCATTTTATTTTTCACATTTACATCTGTGCTAGGTTTTAGATCAAAACTTTCTTTTTTAGATTTTAATGCATCATATCCTGTCTTGATACATGCTAAATTAAGATTGATTATCTCTTCTGATTTGTGTGAGAAAATCTCCTTTATCATTGTATTCAGAATCTCAATATCCTGGTCTAGCACCGACCATAAAGCCCCCAAGGTTACAGTGTTTTTCATGATTCCGCTACCACCAACGCCTTGTGCAAGATCGAGTAATTTAAGTGGGAATGTTTCTATCTTTTTTCTATCGAGTTCCACCCTTATTTGATCGTTTATGGTGCATGTTTCTTCGTCATAGATCAATACACCTTTTTCCTCAATTTCCAATGCATGCAGATCAATAGAGTTTTGGTCGAGAGCTAATAAAACATGTAATTTGTTTGATACAGAAGCAAATTCTTGGGTTGATATATCGATTTGAAATATATTGTGTCCGCCTCGTATTAATGATGGATATTCAGTATAGCCAAAAGTATAATACCCTGCTCTCTTGAGGGCTTTTGTTATTACTAGTCCCGAGGTTTTAATTCCGAACCCTGCCGCACCGGTAATTTGTATTACTATTCTGTCCTTCATAAAAGATCTATAACAATTATTGAATCGATAAAAGCTCAACTTCAAAAACCAGAACTGAGTTGGCGGGTATTGTGCTTACTGCTCTTGAGCCATATCCAAGGGCAGATGGAATTATCAACTTTCTTTTTTCACCGACTTTCATTCCCAACACGCCTTGATCCCAACCTTGAATTACTTCTCCTGACCCGAGTGTAAAATAAAACGATTTCCCTCTATCAATGGAGCTATCAAACTGCGTTCCATCTAGCAATGTCCCAACATAATCAACTTCAACGTTATCACCATTTTCGGCTATTTCACCACTGCCCTCCTTTAATATAGTTGTCTGTAGTGATGTTATTGCGCTTGAGTCACTTTTATCTTTTACTGTGCATCCGCTCATGTTAAATCCAATAAAAAAAATAAATAGAATTAGAAATAGTTTTTTCATCAAAGTATTGTATTACTAATAGATTAAACTTAACAGCCATATAACTGAGGTGGAAAAAACTCCACAGAAAGTTATAGCAATAATAACAACTCCAAGTAGTATGGCGGAAACCAGTTTTTTTATTTGTTCTTCATCCATTTATCCATAGTATCAATTAATTAGCAAAACTTCAAAGCTCCCTAAATCATTAAGAAGCCTATAGTCGGAGACTCTTTTATGGTGTTGAAGGAGTTTTTGCGTATGTGGTTTTAATAGTGGTCTGTTAGTGGAGTGTAATCCTCTGCCGGTTATGATTCGGATATTTTTATGTCCTTCTTGGTAAGAAGTCTCAATAAATTTATCTAAAACATAGTTTAATTCTTCAATGGTTTTTATGTTTTGATCGTGTAAATCAAGTTGTGTATCTTCCATAAATGATCTTAGCGTATCAATATAAAATATGTAAAGTGTATATGTCTAAATAGGTGCAATCTTCCTCATGCTCCGTAGTGGTTCGTATATTGATCACTAAATTATGATCAATACACGGGATATCTTTCCCTGCTGTAAAATAAATGTCAAAAAGATTATTCATTTGTTTTGCGAATCGATATCCATTTTTAGGTTTCCCCATGAATTACAATTTTATATCTGTTACGTAAATAGGAATTATTAGTCAAAATGTTAGACATAAAGTATAGAGATCCGGTAAATACCAATACGTCTGTAAAGGTTTCTATCACATTACCCAAGTCCGCTTGCAGTAAATATTCCGCGGATTTAAAACCTATGCTTTTACAGTAATTCACTATCAATTCGGGTGCAACGCATTTGAGTGACGCCGGTTCATAATCAAGCTTAAAGGTGGTGGCATATATACGTAAAGCCAATGGCCTTATCAAATCGACCATTCCTTGCCAATCCTTGCCTTGTTTGAAAGCTAGAATAAAGGTGAACTTTGATTTTGGGTAAAGTAGCACTAGCGATTCTGTAAAAGCTTTCATTTTCTGGACATTGTGGGCGCCATCTAATATTATGGGCCCATTTTTATGGTTTATAATGGTGAACCTAGCGGGAATATTTATATGAGAAAGCGCGAAGTGGATATTCCTGGGATTTATAGCAAACTTATCATGAGATGCGATGTGTTCAAAAGCCGCCATGGCTAAGCCTATATTTTCCAATTGATATTGTCCTTTTAGGTTTAAGTATGCAATCTGTCCATTATATGGTTTGGCTAGAATAAGTTGGCTATTTTGAACCTTACATCTATCTTTTAAGACTTTTAAGGCTTCTTTTTCCTGTTCAGCTGTAGTCACGCAAGTGTTCTTTTTTTGGATAATTCCAGCTTTATGTTTCGCGATTTCTCGAATTGAATTACCAAGAATTTGTGTGTGATCGAGGCCAATTTTTGACACAACACTTAACTTATCTACCCGGCTTATAGTGTTTGTTGCGTCAAGCGTGCCACCCAGACCTGTCTCGATAACCGCATAGTCAACTTTTTCTCTATCAAATGAGTAAAATGCTAATGAGGTAATAGTTTCAAAAAATGATAATGGAACGGCATTCTTGAGGTTAAATTTATGTAACCATGGGTAAATCTCGGAATAATACTGAGCAAATTTGCTCTTTGAAATGTGTTGATTGTTGAGCATCAACCGTTCGCGGATATCAAGTATGTGTGGTGATAGTGTAAGGCCCACTTTAAATCCATGGCAGACAAGCAACTTTGAAATAATGGTAGCAGTTGATCCCTTGCCTGAAGTACCAGCTATATGGATGCTTTTGTAATTGTTTTGGGGATCTCCAAGTATTTTTAAAAAGGAAAGTATATTTTTTAAGTTATATTTAACACCGTCAATTGTGTTCGCGGATGAATTCTTGTAAATAGAATCAATGGCCTCGTTATAGGTAAACATGTAATATTTAGGACTTTCTAGGCTGTTTCTTATATATCAGGAAATAATATATCAAACTACCTATCCATCCAGTTAAAAGAATTATTAACAGCCACATAACTTTTGAGTCTTTATTTCCATTTGGAAAATCCAGATCATCACGTTTGATAACATCAATAAGCATTATGATCCAGAGTATAAAGACCACAAAAATTAATAGGTAAAAAACGCATATAAAACAAATATAAAAAACACCAAAAAATAATGCTATAAGTCCTGCTAAACCTACTGTTGGAGGTAAGGGTTCGACAGTATTAGATAATACAAGAAATTGAGAATAAAGAAGTACCAGTAAATTTGACATATGAGGCACATAACATTTAATGTTTAGTATTGTAGCAAATATAATGTGAATTTATAAGATGAATGAATTATTGTTCTGGTTCAGTGTTAGTTTTGTTGGATTGGTGGATATAATCTCACTGTTAAATTTAGTGTTTCCACAAAAGTTAAAAAAAGTAAAATGTGAGGAAGGGCCACTCGTTTCCATAATAATTCCTATGAGAAATGAAACTAAAAATGTAAATGGGATATTAGATGATATAAGGAAACAGGACTATCGTAATATTGAGGTTGTAACTGTTGATGACGATTCGGATGATAAAACATTAGAAATGTTAGAAATATATAAGGAGCGGAAGAAGACGGACTGGCTAAAAATTGTACATTTAGATTCTTTGGATAAAAATTGGGTTGGTAAGAGCCACGCAATATATAAAGGTCTTTTACATGCTAAAGGTCAACTGCTCTTTTTCGTGGACGCAGATATCCGGCTTGAAGAGTCGGCAATAGGTTCTGTGGTTGACAGGATGCGGGAAGGAGGGCTTGATGTTATGAACTGTTTCCCAAAGCAGATGTTACGCAGAAAGAGTGAGAGATTGATCACACCACTAATGAGTTGGATCTCTGCCAGTTTTATGCCCTATGCTTTCTATAACAAAAGCGGACGCAAAGCGATAACATTTGCTAATGGGCAGTTTATTGCGTGCACACGCGAGATGTATCTAAAATCGGGCGGGCATGAAAAGATTAAAGGCAGAATAGATGAAGATGTATCAATAATTAATATTTTTAAAAAATCAGGTGCCAAGGTGGAGGTTTTAATATGTGATGGAATTATCAAATGTTTTATGTATGATGGATATCTTGATGCAAGAAAAGGTTTTAGTCGTTCAATTATACCCAGCTTACCGAATAGATCATTTATTATAGTATTTATGCTTTTGGCTATTATATTTATATTTCCTTTTGTGTTAGTCTTCTTTGACGTAAAATGGTTTATCGTAATACTAGAGATTTGGTTTAACAGGGCAATTGCGTCTATAGGGATCAAGGAGAATGTCATTGTTAATATACTTTTGCACCCATTACAGTTTATAGTACTTTTAGAAATCCTTATATATTCAATATGGCGTTTGTGGACCGGAAATGTTGTTTGGAAAGGTAGAACTATTAAGAGAATAGATAATTTTTAATATGATTATCTTACATTGTAGATTTGTCGGACAAAGTGGGACAAACTTGCGTGATTTTGTATCATATTCATAATCCTTTATGTGTTGAATATGATACACTTGAATTATACCTTAAACTTGCTGTTTTGTCATGAATAAAATTGATCAATTCTTCAATCCTAAATCGGTTGCCGTTGTTGGGGTATCTGAAGACCCAGGGAAACTGGGTGCAATAATATTTAACAATATGCTTGATGCGGGTTTTACTGGAAAGCTTTATCCTGTAAACCCCAAATATACCGAACTATTTTGGCATAAAGTTTATTCTAAAGTTTCGGAAATTCAAGATGAGGTTGAGCTAGTTGTTATAGTTGTACCTGCTAAATTTATACTAGGTGTAATGGAGGATGCCGGTCACAAAGGAGTTAAGGCTGTAATCATTATCTCTGCAGGGTTTAAAGAGACAGGTGTTGAAGGTGCAGAATTGGAAAGGCAGATATTGGCAGTTGCAGAAAAGTTTGAAATGAAGATAATTGGACCAAATTGCCTTGGTGTAATTGTCCCCGAGAACGGTTTAAACGCTTCGTTTGCTGCAAGTACACCAAAGCCTGGTAATATTGCGTTTTTATCTCAATCTGGGGCGTATTGTACAGCTATACTTGATATGGCCGTACCTGCAAATTTAGGATTTTCACATTTTATATCATTCGGAAATAAAGTAGATATTGATGAAATTGATTTACTTGAGGAGTTGTTACCGAATAAAAATGTTAAGGTAATTGGCGCATATTTAGAAGAGATAAAAAAGGGCCAGAAATTTATGAAGGTTTTAAGCAATTCAAAACATAGTAAACCATTTATAATACTTAAGGCCGGTCAAACAGATGAAGCAAAGAAAGCAATACTATCTCATACTGGGGCAATGGCAGGATCAACACAAATCTATAAAACTGCATTTGAGCAAACCGGAATAATCGAGGCAAAAAGTCTTAGGGATATGTATAACTTGATGATGGCTTTTTCGTGGTGCAAATTATCTGCGGGTAATAGGGTTGGGATTATTACCAATGCGGGAGGTCCCGGAATTGTTACCACTGATTTAGTCGTCAAGTCTGGACTCAAAATGGCAGAATTATCGGCAAATACAATTTCCAAGCTAAAGGCAAATTTGCCTGCAACAGCAAATGTATATAATCCTGTTGATTTGGTCGGCGATGCACTTGCGGATAGATATCAGGTTACTGTTCAGGCTTTAGCGGAAGACTCTGATGTTGATTCGATATTAATAATTATTACACCACAGTTGATAACTCAAATTGAGGAAACGGCAAAAATAATAATTAATGCAATAAAAGTATATAACAAGCCAATAATTCCAATTCTATTAGGCGAGAAGTATATGGCACCTGCCGTCTCACGGTTCTTTGATAATAAATTTGTAGCCTTTAAAGATATTAATGATGCGGTTGATGTGTTGAGTAGTTTAGTATCTTTTACGAACTTTAAAGAGCAGTCCTATAACAAAACAATTATAGATAACACAATAGGTATACACACAGAGGAATTGCAGAAACACATCGGTAGGGACGGTGCCTTACCCGACGAACTTGTAGAAAAATTTGCAACGGAGGTCGGGTTATCCCTTCCAAAACAAAGACTTTGTTTCTCGTTGGATGAGGCTATAGAGTTTGCCAAAGATATATATCCCGTCGTAATAAAGGCCTCAAATACAGCAGTTATTCATAAAACCGATATCAAAGCAATTTATCTTGATCAAAAAGAGGAATCAGATTTAAGGGCGGCATATACAGTATTAGAACAAACAATAAGGGAAAAAGTCGGCATAAATAAAGTAGGAATTTTGGTCCAAGAACAGATTGATTACGAAGAACAGTTATTTGTTGGGGCAACGCGAGACGGTGAAGCAGACGTTTATGCTGGGAATGCCGGATTCGGTCATCTATTGG
>Ga0209668_10000434_pt1 | contig 17312 bp, 11 predicted proteins | sample FrelakmetPLP11PL_FD_187150 | JGI IMG/M metagenome (GOLD analysis project Ga0209668, IMG submission 187150) | Freshwater lake sediment microbial communities from the University of Notre Dame, USA, for methane emissions studies - PLP11 PL (SPAdes)... | ecosystem: Environmental > Aquatic >... | reverse complement strand
TTAACGGCGCTGCTATGAAGCCAGTTAAGGCTCTTATCTGGCAGAAGTCAGCTGTATGCTCACTCCGTCTTCAAGGTATGAAGGTTGAGTCAGTTAAGGATGTCCGTCGTGGTACTTACTTCACTGTAAGCTCCATCATGGCTGGTGCTGGTATTCTTCGCCCAGAACTCTGTGGCGCAATCCAAGGCACCTACACCGTTGCTGCTTAATCTTAGCGTTAGCTAATTACATTTTGATATTTGTACCTAGGGGGTCGAAAGGCCCCCTAGGTATTTTTTTCGCAAGGAGAGTTATGAAACCATTTAATCCAATTTCAAATTCTAAAGGTCTTGGCGATACGGTAGCTAAGGTGGCAAACAAACTTGGTTTCACTAAAACTAAAGATTGTGGCTGCCAGAAACGTCAAGAATTACTTAACAAGTTAGTTCCATATGGAAAGAAGGGAGGAAAGTAATGGGGTTATATAGCTATACAGATGCTATTAACCATATGTTACTGACTTCAGGAGAACACATAGTTAGTGATTTAGTAACAGATGCTGGTGTAGATACCAGCGTTGCACAGTTCATTCTGAAACAAGCCATTAAGTCCGCAGTGTTTAGGGGAATAGCCAATAATAGATTTATTCTCACAATTGCTCCTGATGTTAATGGTAAGATAATGCTTCCTTCTGATGCTTGCTATGCCCAGAATGTTGAACCTCTGTTCGATCCTACGACGGGGGAGGTGATCCAAACTACAATTAAGTCCAGTCCTGCAAGGTTGTTCAACATCACCAAGCAAACAGACGTTTTTACGGAAGAATTAGACGTAGAAGTTATTGTAACATTAGGTAATGAAGCCAGTAATTATGGTTGGGATGATATTGATTCTGCTCTTCAACGAGGTATCATGGAGACTGCAGCAAGACAATATCAAATGGTAACTCAAGGGGATCTAGATGTAGATAAACAACTAGCCCAAAGAGAAATGATACACATGGCTAGAGGCAAAGCCTCTGATATAAGTAAGAAACGTAGAAACCTTTTCTGGAGTGGAGATCCTGGTACACGGTCAGCTGTGGACCGTAGAGGAATCCTATCCAATGATCCGTACTTTACAAGAACGAGGTTCTAATGGCATTTACACGACTTCCAATTAATACCTTAAGTGGTGGAGTAGGTAGACAAGCACCTACAAAAAGATTAACCAGCGAAGCTGAGAATATTGACAACTGCTTAGTTACTATTGAGAAGTCTGTCGAAAAAAGACCACCATTGAATATGGTAGAATCAGGAGCCAGTGCTTGTTATTTAGATGTTGCAAATCTAAATCCTGCTACTGTATTCGATGGTGGATCGACACCCACAAACTTTAATACAGATAATCTATACTTCCATTTTTTAGATATTGATGGTTATAATAGATACTGTATCATTATCAATAGAGCTGGATATACCTTTGATCCAACTGCAGTCCATAGTTTTACTAATGGAGGATCTTCTATTAAGTTAGATAATTTCCTGACTGTATATAGAATTGAGCCAACTGAGTGGGTTAAAGAAACCGTAGATAATACCTCTGGTGATGCAAATACCAGTGGCTTTAATAGAGCTATTTATGAATATATTACAGCTGGCAATAAAACAGTTACTTATAATTATCCCCTAGCTGGTAGTACTATATCTCTATCAGAAACTAGTACAGCCAGTACATTTGGTTCTATTGATTTTGATGTTGGTATTATTCTATGGAATAAACTCGTGCCACTAGGTTATCTTCCAGATAATTCTGAGTTAGAATTAGAGGCTAACTCAAGTTTATGGGATGATTCTTTTGCAACAAATCAATACATTCATTCAGGTGATGAAGTAAACTATAAACGAACATCTCCCCCAAATACATTGTCTCCTCTACTAGAAGATGATGTAGAAGATTTATCCGCATATTGGACTAATGTTCGTGATGATATTTCTTTCTTTATCAATGCCACAACACTTGAAGAAGAAGAGACAGGCCAGAGTTTAGAAAACTTTGAAGCTATTCCTCAGTACCCAGCCTCTGAAGTATTTAATGATGTTAGAGATTTTAATGGCTATAGGGCATGGCGAATGCTTCATCAATATTACGATAATCCAAAAATCATACCAACTCCAGGTGGGGTTATTGACTTTAGTAAAGATCACTACTATAGATCATCTCCATTAGATGCTGTAGATCGGGATGGTAATGTTGATTATCTTGGTTTAGGTAAGGTTTACTTTGCTAGAAATCCTTATCTAACTTTTCCAGCTGGATTCTATAGAGCAACTAGATATGAGAAGAATCCATACCTAGAACGAATCAGAGCCGAGAGTCCTAACAGTGTATTTGACCATAGAAAGTTTCCTTTAGTTATCTATAAAGATACCGCTACTGATGGTAAGTGGCGTGTGAAACATATGCCATTGATGCCTAGGAGATCGGGTACAGAATTAAGTAATCCTGGTCCTACTGGAGTAAAAAGACAAGAGCATGTCCAATCAATGGCTATTTGGAAAAATAGATTATGGATAGCTACAGATAATACTTTACTAGCCAGCCGTACAAATAACTACTATAATTTCTGGGTAGATGATGTCTTTAATATTGTAGAATCAGATCCAATTGATATTCAAGCTAGTGTTGGTGCATATAACAAATTAAGTCATATTGTACCTTTCCAGAATATCTTATTTGCCTTAAGTTCTGGTTCGGTTCAGTTTGAAGTACGAGGTGGTTCAGTAGATGTAGGTATTTCTCCGTTTAACGTTGAGTTTAGACCTACTTCATTCTTCAGTACTTCTAAGTTAGTAATGCCACAGAAGATGGGTAATAATGTTTTCTTTGTTAATGCAAGCAAAATGTATATGTATCTTTCTGGTAGTGCTTTTAACGATGAATACTCAACCTCTATGGACATAAGTAATAACTGCAGAGGATACTTACCAGAGGATATCTCGGCTATTGCAACAAGTTCAGCTACCAATACAATGTTTATGGTAGACCAGAATACACCATACCATATATACAACTTTACCTTTAGAACCAATGGTGATAAGATAATTCAACAAGCTTACCATAGATGGATTCTATCTTCTCTGGATAATGTTGTTGCTATGCATGCCTATGAAAAAGATTTCTATATGGTAACTAAGCGCATCCAAACCACAGGATCTACGGTTAAGAAACTAGCCGTATACTTTATGTCCTTAGAAACTGTACCACTGGCTACACCAATGTTAGATTGGTTAGTAAAGGTTCCTGTAGTTGACATGATCTATGATATGGGTGCAAATAAAACTGTATTCACCCTACCTTATTATGATCCTGAGGTTGATTATGCAATCAAAGCTCCTGAGTGGGGAACTTCTGCATATACCGCTTTCGATCTAAGTGATGTCTTTGAAGATATTGGTACAGGACTAACCCAAGTAGCAGTCATAGGTAATTTAACAGCATTCCCAATGTACATTGGTAGATCCTATGAAATGAACATTGAATTGTCCCAGCTAGTTCAGAGGTCTAATGATGATCCTTCAGCTGTCTATGAGGGCGTATTAAACCTTAAGAGAATGACTACTAGACATCTTAACTCTGGTAGTTATGATCTTTTAGTTGAACGTAGAGGTCGTACAGGTACTTTGACAACATTCTATCCTACTGATATCAATAGCCTAGTATCTAGAAACGATCAACTTAAAGTGGATACCGTTGGTGAACACTTTATTAAACTATTATCCTACTCAGAGGCATGTAAGATTTATATCAAATCTGCCTATCCAACCCCATGTAATATTTCAAATATAGAAGTTATTGGTAACTGGCGATCCAGAAACACCAGTATTGAATAAGGAGAGACTATGGCTTGTTACAGTTACTCAAGTGGAACACCCATTTTATATAATAATAATGTTGAGATTATCTACGCGGCTTCTGGTAATAACTATAGTTATAGTTCCATTGCATGGCTCTGTGAGTTGCCCGTATCGGGTCAGTTAGATGTCTATACTCGACCTACACCAACAGGCACAGAAACCTTGAAAATTCTGAATACAGATTACACGGTTAATACAAGTACACAGAATATTCAATTCACAAGTACTCCTACTGGCGAAGTAGTTATTAGACGAAGTACTGACTCTCAGAAGATGTTATTTAAATTTGTGGATGGAGCCAAACTAACCGCTGAACAACTTAATGCATCATTACATCAGTTATTATTTATAGTACAAGAAAAAGAATTTGCTGGATCTACCTTTAATTATTTTAATACTGGTGGTATTCAAATCAATGGTGGACCAAATCCAGTTGTATTTAACTTAACTAGCCTTACCGTAGGTGCTGGTTTAGTATGGAATGGTACTCAATTTGTTGCTCAATCTTTTACTGGAAACTTAAATGCATTAACTGATGTTACTATAGGTGCTTTAGTTACAGGCCAAATACTAACACATAATACTGGTACTGGTCAGTGGACAAATGTTTTACCTACGGTTGATATCACTCAAACAAATCTTTTATTTGCTGATAGAACTTTTTATAGTAATGGTGGATTTAATTCATACAATACAGCAGGAAGTATTTCAGTATCTGGTAAGTCGGAACTAGATGGATTTAAGAATGGTTTTGGTAAGTGGGTATTAACCGATGCCCCTACCGTATACCATATCCTTAAGAAACTTACTCCAAGTGAAACAGATCCTGAAACATTCTTTGATAGCATTGATACTGCGATTACTGGTTTATCCGCAAACGTCACTAATGCTGTTAAAGTAAAGTTTTATTGGGATCTAGGTTTTAATCGACTTGATATTACAGATACTGCCACAGGTCTTTATCTTAGTGATTTACCAACTACTTTTTGGGATAGTCCCGAAGAATTATACTCAGCTTCTGGATATACCATTACAGCTGGAACTCCATCTCCCTTAACTTGGTATGCTGTCACAAATTCAGGTACTGAACATCGGTCATCTCCTTATTTCTATCAAGCAGGAGCAACTTATACAAGTAAAGTAAGGGGATATGGAATTAAATCTTTTTATTTAAGTATTCCTGAAAGTAGTTGTTCAGTGTTTTCCGATATTCCAGCTATGGATCCAGGAACTCCTACTTTATACTTTACCGTTCCAGGGACAGTCACTCTAGCTACGTTTACAACAGCACTTAATCAAGTTAGTACAGAAAATGAAGGAACATATCATGATTATTACTTACTAGCTTTACGAGATATGGCTTTTGCTGGAGTAAGAGAAATGCCAGCAAACGCCAGTAGCGTTAAAAATAAAGATGCAATTACTAGAAGGAATAAAGGGTTTTTATTAGCTTCAGAGTATACTGGAATGTATAATGTAACGTTTAAAATGCTAGAATCTGCTTCAGATATAGGTTCTAGTGCTTTTTGGAAAATACCAAAACAAATTATTTACTATAATAAAGCAGCATTAGCTGTGGCAAATAAATCTGCTTCACCCATTACAACAAGTACTGATGTAACTGCGGAAAAACAAACAGTTAGATTTACTGGATATTCCGAGTATATGAGAACTGTGCCAGCTGCTGCAACAAACGTAGTAGCTACAACTGGTAAATATTTTAAAGGTGATTCATTTTGGTCTGAATGGTGTTTACGTTGGAGTACAGATACAAACTCAACTGAATATAGAACATTTAAAGAAGCCGATATTGATTGGTTTATTAGTGGAGTTGGTTTAACAGCTACAGAACTAAATCTTTATAAAACATATAATTTCTTAGCTCCATATACTACTGGGTTTACAACAGCTGGGGGTAGTCATAAAAGCCAAAATATACTTCCTTGGTCTTTTAGGCCAAATGATTATAAATTTTCAGTTGCTGGTTCGTCCGCAGCTTTAAATTTTGCAGGAACGCATTATTTTAATGTTGATGCAAACTGTCTATTCTCAACAGCTAGTAATTATATACCAGATCCTACTGATGAATATGTTTTTAGAATTGTAACAAAGAAATCTTTATTACCGTATTTTACAGAGGTTTCAGATTCACATCTAAAAACAGCAGTAATAGTTGAATATGGATTTACCGATCACAATTTTAATAGTAAAAAAACAGCTTTAACAACAAAAGCAGATATATTTAAAAAGGGTTTATTGCGTCCTTCACCAAATCGAGCTTTATCTTTATTAAATAAAAACAATGTTAAAGTTTATGTAAAAAACGAAACAGTAGAAACTATGGATTCTGATACACGATATGTTATTACTTTAGCTGTGCAAGTACCTAGATTAAAATCTATTGGATACGCAAAAATATTTAGAAGATTTACTCCTGCCAGTACAGGAACAGATTATCCAATTTTTGGCAGCGGTACAACAGATACTGAAGTTGATTCAGGACCCTGGAACTACAGTGATATTCATTTAGATTTAAATAATTTTACTAGTACAAGTGCATTATATGAATCATCATTCTGTAACATAGTAACGCCAGGTGATGCTAGTTTTACATCAACTTTTGTAGATGGTGTTACTAAATCAAATTCACAATTTGTATCTGGTCGTAATGAATGTGCTGTAAAGTTTACAAGAATAGGAATCCCAAGTAATCTTTGGATTCGTTTATCAGTCCTTAACACAAACGGGAGTTTAGATCTACTCGACTCAACTGGTTTAATCAACAATTCTGAAACATAAATGGGGAAATCGTATGCCACAAGAAAAAAAACAAGATATTCTACAATTGGCTCAGTTGCTTGTAATAGCGGCAGGGGTATTTGGCTTTTTTATTGATATAGGTAAACGATCCCAATTGATTGATAAAACAGATAAGGATCTTACTGAACTAAAGGTTATTGTTCAAGATTTGGTAAAAGCTCAGATTCAAGTATCATCTAATGATGCAAGGCATAGTGCTTTGCTAGATGATCTAAAACAAAGGGTAATTGAACTCGAAAGGAAAAAATTATGAATAATCGTAATACAACTATTGCTGGTATTGGTGCTATCTGTGTTGCCGTAGGTGGCGTACTTACTGCTATGTTTGATGGCGATCCAGCCACCACTGCTGACTTTGCTTCAGCCGTAGCCGCTGTAATTGCTGGTATAGGTCTAATTTTAGCCAAGGATGCCAAGGCTCCAGCTGATCCAGTAACCCCACCAACTAACAATGTTTGATAAAGTAATGGCTCAAATAGCCGTAGGAATTATAGATGCACTTCTTAAAAGAATCGAAACTGGGTCGATTGCCGTTGATGCTGATATTGACCGCGACCGTCTTCGTCGTGCTGGTTCTCGGATTGATGAGTGGCTGCGGCAGCAGGACAGTCTTCATTCCAGAGGACAGCCCGATAAGACTGGGCCCTAATGTCCAAGCCAAAGTATATACTTTGCAACAAGGTCAATGGGTCTTAAGTAATAATAATGTTCGTATACCCGAAGGTTGGTATTGTGTACCACCTTCATTTGTCAGTGACAACAGGGAGTTAAAGAAATGAAAGAAAAACTAAATGACATGCAAGAGAAGTTACTGGATTGCCTAATCAGCGATCTTAATGATCCTGATAGACGCACACCAGGTCTGTATACCGTAGTCCGTGGTGTCCTCAGTGACCACAAGGACAAGGTTAATACCATCCCCAGTGAAACAATTGAAGCCGTAGAGGCAGCCATGAAGGATGCCGTACCATTTAAGATTAAGAAAGCAGCATACTGATGAAGGTTCCCCAAGAAGTTATTGATGATTTTAGAAACCACTTGTATTTTTGTTTTAAGCATCTTGGCCTTGGGGAACCTACCCAAATTCAGTATGAACTAGCCCGAGAAATTCAAGAAGGCCCCTCAGATGCCATTATAGCCGCAGGACGCGGTACTGGTAAGTCTACCATTACTGCTTGCCTAGCTAGCTGGGAATGGCTTAAGGACCCCAATCTAACCTTCCTGGTACTATCTAATACCCAAGGTAAGGCTATAGACTTCGTATCTCAGGCTAGAAAGATCCTATCTGTGGTTCCATATTGCAAGTATATGATCCCACGAGATGAGGATAAAGACAATGCCCTTGGTTTTAACCTAGCGGTTAGAACCAAGTTTACACAGGATCTAAACTGTGCTGCCAGAGGTATCACAGGACAGATCACAGGTCTACACGCTGACCGTGTAGTTCTAGACGACATTGAGATTGCGGGTAAGAATGAAACTCCAGTAGGTAAAGAAACATTACTTAAGAAGCTGGCAGAACTAGAGTCTATTAGAAATAAAGGCTCAAGGGTTATTTTCCTAGGTACTCCCCATTACCAAGACTCAGTTTACAATGTTCTCAAGGAATCATACCCCATGATCAAGTATCCTGCTGAAATGCCTGATCCATCCATTCCAGCCGAGATGGAGGAGGTGGCTCCTTGGGTCCTAGGATTGGATATAGAGCCAGGGGACGCCACCCAGCCCGAACGGTTCAACAAGGACGAGCTTGGCTCCAGACGGGCTAAAATCGGCCCTAGTCACTATGCCCTGCAGTACAAGTTAGTGACCTCCCTTGCTGATGCCGATAGGTATCCACTTAAGCTTAGGGATCTAATAGTCATGGATCTAGATCCAGAGATCGGTCCAGATAAGATTGTCTGGCAAGGACAGAATCCCCTAAAGGATATGCCTAACTTTGGTATCTCTGGGGATTTAATCTCAGAACCTATGTACATTAGTAATAATTATCTTAAATACAACCATAGTCACCTAAGTATAGACCCTAGTGGCCGAGGAGCTGATGAGACTGGCCTATGTGTATCCTCAGTCCTTAGTGGTACTATATTTATTCATGAACTCCTAGGTATCCAAGGTGGCTATGACGATGCTACTTTAAATAAGATTGCTAAGATTGTAAATGAATATCAATTACCCTTAGTCCGAGTAGAGTCTAACTTTGGTGATGGTTTATTTACTAAAGTATTGATTCCATTCTTAATGAAGAACTGTCCCCACCAAGTTGGGGTCGAGGAGTACAGGGTAACTGGTCAAAAAGAATTAAGAATTATATCTACCTTAGAGCCCGTAATGGCTATGCATCGCCTAGTCATGTCACGCAAGGCGGCTAGGGATCAGAATAATCAAATACAATTAACTAGACTTCACAGAGGTCGAGGGGCTTTGAAGCACGACGATAGGGTGGATGTGCTGTCAGCAGCCGTAGAGTATTATAAATCCCATATGTCTACCGATACTGAAAAAGCTACGGAAGATTATAAAAAGAAAGAATGGGAAAAAAGAGTTAAGGACTGGGCTACTAACTTTAGAGCCAGTGACTACGCTCCAACTAGTGGTGCTACACGGGTTGTTGCTACTAATCAAAAACCTAAAAATCGTAAAAGCCAGTGGGGCTGGTAAGGAGTAATTCATGGAACCCATGACAATGATGGCTATTGGATCTGCCGTTGCTGGTGGTCTACAATCTATTTTTGGTGGAAAAGCACAGGCTGCGGCTATTGAAAGACAAAATCAACAAGCATTTCAAAATTGGATTGCTTCTAATACACAAAAAACATTTAATAATGCTAGAGAACAGTTTCAGTCTACTTATGCTTTTTCACAACAAATGAAACGAAATCAAGCTATTGCTGAAAATGCTTATAACTACCAATATGAAGCTATGTCAACAAGTAAGTATAATAAATTACTTGCTCAACGAGATATGTCTTATGCAATAAACTCTAATAGAGCTGCTTTACTAAATTCAGTATTAGCAAAAGGAATTTCTTCTGGTAGTGGTTTATATGGTATGATGGCAACAACTCAAGCTTTAGATGCAATTAATAAATCAAGTCAAGCTAATATGGCTATTAAGGCTGAACAAGAACAAATCAATCAACAATTTAAAGGTATGATGTCTCAACAAACAGAAAATATATTTATGCCTAATATTCAAATGTATGATGCTGAGCCAATTTATGGTGACGCTAGTGCTGCTGCTACTGGTGGATTAGTTTCTGGATTAATTCAAATTGGAGGAGCTTTAGGTGCTGCTGGTTTAGAAGGAATGAAGGATACACCCACAACTACAAGTGGTAAACCCAATCAATATGGAACAGATCTAAGTAAAGCACCTAGTGGTTATACTTATAATTCAACAGCTTCTCAAACTACATTCCGAAGAACTTCTAGTCCATCCTCTACTTTAAATTGGTATCGGAGATAATTAATGTCCCAAATTAATACCCAAAATCTATTAAAACTAGGAAATAGTATACCCCTTCCTCAAGTTTCTCCTGGAATACCAGAATACAATCAAAGTACATTTCAAGGTGGTCAAGTTAGTGTAGGAGCCCCAAGACAACAAGTTGGCCCTTCTGGAGAAGAGGCCATGTATGGAGCTTTAGCTGAGATTGCTGGAGGTATTAGTAAGGGAATTGACAATTTTTCTAGAATCAGCACAGACATAGAAAAACAAAGAATTGAAGCAGCTAGAATCAAGTTAAAAGAAATTAAAACCAAAGAATATAACAATGATGTAACTCCTGAAAGTAAACTAGCAGAATGGAATGACTATATTAAAGAAGTTTGGACTCCAGTATTAGGAAATACTTGGGCAGAAGATTTAAATCTCAGTGCTTATGAGTTATTTGGTAGCAAAGAAGCACAAGATAAATTTGAATCAGAAAGATATCAAAATGAAGCTACTCTATTCTTTAACGACCCTAGAAATACTTTTAGATTAAATCAAAATTCATCTTTTGGTAAGAAAGAGTTTGATTCGTTTTATGAAAACAAATATCGAACAGCGTCTGGTAATAGGTGGTTTAGACAAACTAAACAAAATAATATTGCACAGTATCAACAAGAACAAGATGCTTTAGCTGTTCAAGGTTTAGAGTCTGGATTAACAAGTTTTCTTCGTATTCCTACTGCAGAAATGAATCAAATAGTTTTAGAAGGTGGCCCACAGGCTAAAAAAATCAAAGAATCCTACAATGTATATTATAATGAAATTTTACCTCAAATTTCAAAGGTAGAAGATAAAGATATTCCAGATATTCTATATAGGTTTTATGTTGATAAATTAATAACACAAAACCCAAACCAATATAATGAACATACCTTACATGTACTACAGGATAGACTTCCAAATGCTATTGCTCCTCGTGTTCAGATGCTTCAAGATCTTAGATTAAGCCATGAAATTGCTACACAGAAACAAAATGCTGGTATTGCTCTGGCTACAGCCAGAGATGCAGTAGCTGATCCACAAACATTTGCTATTTCTGCTGTTCCCTATGTTAAAACAGGTATTCAAAATATTCCCTATTTAGGAGTTCCTGAATTTAAACAAGAAGAAGCGATAGTTGGTTTATTTACTGATCTATGGTCTTTAGGCCGTAATAAAGCTGATAATGGTTTAGATTCACCTATTAAATTTGTATTACCTCCAATAAAAGAAGCAGATCAATTACGCTCTTTAGCTTATAAATACTTTCCAACACTTGAACAAAAAGGAAATAAAACAAACCTCAGTTCTTTAACTCCACTAGAACAAGTTGAGTATATGAGTGGGGCGTATTTAACCCAAATAGTTGCAACCGATCCAGAAACAACACAACGATTAATGACTATTTTTAAAGCTACTAGTGTTGAAGATCTATTCCAAAAGTTTTCCTCTAAATTAAAAGGTACTGTCTTTACTTCAAAAGAATTTAGTGATACTACTGCTAATGTCGTTACTAGAGTTGCATCACAATTAGAATCAGCAACAGTTACAATTAACACAAATTCTAATATTAATAGTATTCAAGAACAAACAAGATTATTTATTAAGAGTTTACCAACTCGTATCGGACTCAGTGATACTAGATTATTCAGAAGTATTTACATGGATATAGGAGAAATAGACTCTCCAAAACCATTTGTAGACATTGAAACATGGTATAGAGATCTATCTCCCGAAGATAAAAAAATTATTAATGAATCAGGAGTTATGTTTGGTCCTAATAAAGCGAATCTTGAAAATCTTGCTAAAGCTGCTCATAGATTTGAATTAACCGCTATTAATAGAATTAATGATCTTAAAAAAACAATTTCATCTGAAGGACAGGATGTTGTAAAAGAACAGGCAAAACAAGCTGAAGAAGATAGGAAAGAAGCTGTTAAACTAAGTACAATTTCTAGATCTTACAGTATGTCACCCGATCACTCTACGGCTACACAGACTAAAGGTTATATTGGATCGGCATTTTTACTTGGTAAAACAGCCCAAGATAAAGAAGAAAGACCATTCTTTGATGCCGTAGCTGAGTATGATTTAGGTATTCAGATATTAATTAAATATGATGGAAAACCTGAAAACATTACAGATCCAATTGAACGTCAACAATTAGCAAGAGTTGCACAGATTACTGAATGGGCTAATTCTAATGATCCTGAGTTAAGACTAGCCGCTAATGAGATTATAACAACACACCAAGTAATAGAACAATCGGTTCAACAATCATTAGCTCAATCAACTAAGTATCTACAAGAAATTGATTCTTCTTTGGTTGGAAATACCATGACTCCAGAAGAACAAAGTGAACGTATTAAACGATTCCAAAGAGACTTTAGGGCTAAAGCTTTTACTCACCAGTTGCCAGCATTTACAGGAACAATGGATAAAAAGAGAGCTTTTGATTCTCGTGGTTTCCTTACTGAGTATGGTTTTACTTATTTAACACAACTTCCCGCTATAGTATATCAACTTAGTGGAGTTTCAGATACAGCATTAGGTTCGGGACAATTCGCAGAATTAGCTAATATTACACAAACTCTTAATAATCAACTTGAAGTATTTAGTGATCCACAACAGTTTTTTGATGATCAAAGTAATCTATTTCCATACTTAGCTGTATTGGTTTATGGAAAAGCTTTACATCAAGCTGAAACTGAATTTGGTAAGCGTCCTCAAAATAGACAAGCTTGGTTTACAGATCGTGCCTATATTATGGCTAACCTAGCAACATCAGTAAATCTAACCGAGGCCGCACAGTATTTTTCTAGTCCAAAATATCGAGATACTTTAGCTTATATCTTTGATTTTCCTCTTAACTTAGCAAACTTCACTAGAGGAAGAAGTAGTCAAATTCAAACTATAGTTGCACAGGGACCAGAAGATCAATTTAAATTTTTTAAACAAATCGGTAATCAAAATTTAGCTATTGGATTATCGGCAATTTCTCAACCCAGTACTTCTGATCTTATGTTAATGACCCCAGATGAAAGAGATCAATTACTAAGGGATAGAAATAGTGAAAGTTACGATTTGTTTTTACGCACCTTTGCTAGTGGAAAAACCGTTAATCCACTTAGTTCTGATTGGAGTCCTGATTGGGCTTATTCAGCATGGAAGTATAGTGGATTGATTCCAGAAGAAACATCAAAAGATGCTTTTGGTAGAGATTTAAAACATAAATTTCTAGAGGGTAGTATAGACCCTACTAAACAATATAGTACAGATGAGCTTATTAGAATGGCTTTTACAGTTATGCATAATATAGATGTTAATAATCCACAATTCACTAGAACTATGATTGGATTAGCAACTGATCCCTCTATAGGTATTGGAACACCTAATTACCCATTAGCACCACAAGGAACTTCTCCAGCTTTAGAGTTTTTAAATTTCTATACAGCTGCTGCTGGAACATTATCAGCTGCTGCAAGTGCAACTTATCAAAGTGGAATAGCTATGAATAATAGTTATAGTAATACTTCAGTAATTCAATTATCCGAATCTGGTAGAATGGGCACATTGTATTCAACTATGGGTCCAACTGAACCACTGAGTTATAGCATCAATTCTGTAACAGGAGTTTTAGCTAGAAAAGATGTTACACCATATATCTATAGAGATTCTAAAAGATTTGAACCAAGAGTTCAGATTATAGATAATAAACAAGAAGTATTAAATGGTCCTTTATACAAAGCTGGAACTTTAGTTTTAAACTCTCAACCATCTACAGATTTATTATCTACTATTTTAAATCCGTATATCCAAGAATTAAGCGAACCAACAACAGTAGGATTATTTGATGAATTACCTCCCTATTCTGTTTTAACACCTGATATTCTTGCTGAAGCAGCTAAACAACCAACCGTTTTTGATGCTATTATATATATCAATGATCAAATGAAAGAAGAAAAAAAGAGATATCCTGGTATTCCATTACTAATCAATGAATCTGAACTATTCGCAAGAACTGACGCAATTACGTTTGATCGTACTAGGATTTTACCAGGAAGTTCAACTATTATGCAACATCCTAATTTAACATTCCCAGAACAAATGGGTTTTACCTATTCATTTATTAATAGAGGTTTTTCTGGTATACCACTTCTTCATCTTCCTAATCAAGTTTGGTCTATGCCATTTAATATAAATATTAACGATCAAGAAACAATTAAAAAAGCTCAAGAAAAACAACAACAAGACAAAGAAAAAGCACGTCAACTTCTTGAGCAAGCTGATAAAGCAATGGAAAAACGTAGAGCATCAATGAGTTGGAGAGAATAAATGAGTTCATTACCTACTAATCAATTTACTTATAATAATTTTGACCCAAACTATAGAGCATCTTCGAATCTTGATATACTTGCTTTAAATCCAGGTCAAACAGAAACTTTATTTGAACAAGAGCGTCAAAACTCCCTATTTAATCCAAAACCACCAAGATTAAATGCGTTTATCCAGTTAATGGAACGTGATGAAGATACTAAAACAGCAAATCAAATTCTTAGACAACAGCAATTTGAAAAGCATAATGATTTACCTTCATTCTATTATACAGATTTAATTAAGATGGAAACAGATACATACTCAAAGATGATTGAGAACCATTCTGCATTTCTTGGTGATGAATTAAATACTGACCCAAAAATAGTAAATGATTTTAAAGCTTATCAGTCTATAATGTTAGAGGGAAATTTACAAAATTCATTATTAACTGTTTCTTTAGTGCAACCTGATGTTACTCAAGTCAATCCTGCAAAAATTGCTGGATCTGGTGGAGACTATGATGAAGTAACTTTTAGACGTGGATCTATTTGGGGTTTAAGTAGGGATCCAAAAGCATCTGCACCACAGGTTAATGAACTTGTCGTAACTAATGCACAAACTTTACAGACAATGGCTACTAGATGGCGAGGCGGTAAAACAGGAAAACTTTGGAGTCAAGCAAATGCTGATAGCCAATATTTAAGAGATATTTTTAAAGAAGATCCTGTAACTAAAGAATTCTTAGATGCAGCTATTAATATGAATCCTTATTTCTTTGATTTACATGCAACTACTGATTTTGCTTATACAGGAAAAACAGTTTATGATATTTTAGGAGAAGCTAAAGTTCCTGATGGTATGGTATGGGATCCAAAAAAAGCAATTGAAGAAATTAAGTTACATGCTCCTAAACTAGCATATGTACTCTTTACACAAATGCAAATGCCAGAAGAAGCTTTTTTACGACCCGAAATTGCTAAAAATCCCCAAACATTTAAGTTTTTTATAGCTGATTCTATAGATGAATATGCTGCTGCTGTTATTCAAGATAACTACGCTAAAACTAGATGGGCTATAACAAAGTTTGGTGGAGATCTATTATACCCTACACTTAGAGATTCTATAAATTCTAATGATATGATGGCCGAATTAGGTCTAACAATTGGTGGAGCTGCAGTAGCAGTTGGTGGTGCCGCACTTAGTGAAATAGGTATAGGTATTCCAGCAGCTGCAGCAGGAACTGTAACAGCTGTACAAAGCGGTGTTAATTTAACTATGATGTTTTCACGAGTATTGCGAACTTCAAGTAGAATTGCACATGCGGTAGGAACAGCACAACTTAGTTCAAGACTTTTACAATCAGCTAGGGCTACTCAGGCAGCAAGTAAACTAAGTTTTGGTAGACGAGCTTTAGTTGCTTGGACAGGAACAACTAGAACTGTATCGAAAGCTTATAAATTCATGCCACATAATTTAGGTGAAACTCTATTAGGATTAAGTAAAGGAACAAAAGCTGGTAGGCTTTTCTACCGTAACGGAGAAGAATTAGCCTGGTCTGCCATAAGAAGTGCTGGATATACAGAAGTAGCAAAAACATTTGGACGGTACGGACTTCGGTCTGTTTTAAATGGAGCTGGTCAAGGTGTATTAGAAGATACTCTACGACAATATCAAGCTCAAGCCGCTGGTTTCCAACAAGAATACAGTCTAAAATCTGCTTTAGGAAATGCTGTTGAAGAGGGCGTGGGTGAAATTGTTCTTGGTGGTTTATTAAATGTATCGGCTAATGCAGTTAACTATACAAATGTTGTTACACAAGGTAATATAGGCTTTATGGTTAAATTTCAAGAAGCAATTGATAAAAAATTTGGTGGATATTCACAAGCAGTAAAAGATACTGCTCTAAAGGCTTACGACAAAGTACCTAAAGAATTAAAACGAAAACTTGAAATAGCTCTAGCAACTCAGTTTGGTTTAGATAGCGAACTTTTAAATAAAATGTCACTAAATGATCGTGTAAACTTTAGAGTTAATACAATTATATTAAACCATACTTTAGAAGATCTTGGGGAACAAACAGGATTAGGTAATATTTTACTAGGACGAGAAAACAAGTTTTTAGAAGGATTATTAGTTGCATCCGTTAATGGAGACTCTAGTGCAGTAACAGATGAATTACGAATGAATTTAGCTCAGGCTTTGTTGGGAGTTGTACAGCATACTCTAGATCCAAGTACTCAATTAAGTTCTCTAAAAGCTGCAGATTTACAGTTCTTTGCTCTGATGTTTATGAGAAACCAAGCAGTATTAAACAATCAAAAAGACGCTGCTGCTATTGGACAAAGAATAACTGATCTTACCCATAAGCATATAATTGAAACCGCAATTGCAGAAAATAATCCAATTACTTTTAAAGCAGCCGATGGTTCTGATACTCAAGTAAAATTTGAAGATATTCAAAATTTAACACCAGATCAGCAAAAAACCGTTATTGATGAAATTAATAATCGTAGAAAAGCTAAAGAAGAAGCAATGAATAATACACTGTGGGGTACGGATTCAGCTGGAGCATTTGATCAGATTACAAAAGGTTTATTCTTCGATCAAGAAACAACTGATTTATTGACTAAGGTTGGACGTAATTATGCTGAAGCTAATAAAGTACAAAGGATTAAATTAACAGGAAACGGTACTGGTGCTGGCATTACTATACAAAATATACCTTCAACAACCCCAGCTCCAACCCCAGCTCCAACCCCAGCTCCAACCCCAGCTCCAACCCCAGCTCCAACCCCAGCTCCAACCCCAGCTCCAACCCCAGAACT
>Ga0209668_10000433_pt1 | contig 17345 bp, 19 predicted proteins | sample FrelakmetPLP11PL_FD_187150 | JGI IMG/M metagenome (GOLD analysis project Ga0209668, IMG submission 187150) | Freshwater lake sediment microbial communities from the University of Notre Dame, USA, for methane emissions studies - PLP11 PL (SPAdes)... | ecosystem: Environmental > Aquatic >... | reverse complement strand
TTATAAAGCCTTTAATTTTAGCACCCTTGTAAGTGGAAACCCTGATAGGTACGTACAACCATTAAACAACTTAGACTATTATCAATGCGCATTAACTGGTGTTTATAATATTAGCTTTGATTTAGATGTATCGGCATTATTTTCTGATTCGTGGGATTCAATACCTTTATATGATTGTAATAGTACTGCTTATTGGTATGTTCAAATAAATGGAAACTTAGTTTATCAAATAGGGAGCATTAATGTACTTTACGGATACCCTAGCACAAGTGGTAGTGTAAGTGGAAATTTTACAGGTAACACAAACTTAAATTTAAATACTGGAGATATTGTTAGATTGGTTGTTGGTTTTAGTTCAGAAATACATGTAGGCTTTTTCTATGGCTCTATAAGTAATACACATACAGCCTCAGCACGTATATCAAATGGCAGCACATTTGGTATCACATTAACACAAGGAATTACATTTGGAACACAGATTAATCCAGCACAATGTTTACCTGATATAAAGCAAAATGATTTCTTAAAAGATACTTGTATAAGATATTGCATTATCCCATTTGTTGATGAAGATGCTAAGATTGTTTATCTTAAAGAATTTAAAAGTGTAAAAGATAACTTAAATAATTATGTAGATTGGTCAAGTAAAGTTGATGAAACAAACGATGCAGGTTTAACTTTTAAACTTGGCAGCTATGCAAAGAATAATATTTATAAGCATCAAGAAGATAAAAGTGTTGACCCAATACCATTAGGCAGCGATGCTGTTGTAATACTTCAAAATGAAAACTTAATACAAGAAAAGGTTATTTATCAAAGTCCATTTGCTGCAAGTGAAACAATTACAAAGCTAGTAACTTCTGAAATGATTGCAATTGATTTACACGATGGTACTACTTTTAAAAAAGATGTTAAGCCTAGATGCTGTTACACTAGGTTAGTAAATAGAACTATTAGTTATACAGATGGAACTAACACAACAACAGTAACTACAAATATTCCACATACTTGGTTTATAAGTGGTTCAAGAGATTATAATGCTGGATTTGAAAATGGTTTATTGACTGATTATAGTGCTGATTTAATTAGCATCATTCAAAATCCTAAAGTCTTAAAAATAGATATTAAACTAACTTTAATTGATATTCTTAACCTTAATTATTTTTACCCAATTTATTTAAGTCAATATAACTCTTACTTTTTTGTTAGTAACGTTAATCAATTTGACTATACAAGTAACGATGCAACAGAAGTTGAATTAATAAAATTAACGTAATGGCAGAAGAAGTAATAATAAAATTTGATATAGGTGTTGCAACAAATAACATTGCACGTTTAGAGGCTGAACTTAAAAAGGTTAAGCAAGAATATAAAGCGGCTGAGATTGGTAGCAAAGATTTCTATAAAGCACAGGATGCTGGTAAGCAATTAACTGAACAGATTAAGAAACAAAATGATGCTTTAAAGGCAAACACTAATGCGTTAAATGGTATTAACTCAGCTGCTAAGTTTGGTAAAGATAGCTATGGAGCATTAAAGCAAAACATAAAAGCTACTAAAGAGGAATTACTTAAATTAGATGTTGGTAGTGAGAAGTTTATTGAAACACAAAAGGATTTAGTTGCTTTAGAGAAAAAACGAATTGATGTTGAGAAACAAATACCTTCTTTATTCCAAGAGCGCATTAAGGGTGCTATTGATGAGGCTAATACTTTACAAGGTTTAAGGGCTGAGATAAAAAAATATACTGATGCTGTTATTGCAGGTGAGGCAGGAGCAGCTGAGAAACTTGCTGAGTTAAAAGATAAGTTAGAAGATGTAAAGGATGCAACTAATACTTTTAAGGGTAGTGGTGTTGAGGCATTGACTAGTTCAATGGGTCAATTAAGGGAATCAATTACTAACTTTGATGGGGGTAAATTTACTACAGCTTTAAAAGGTATTGGCGGTGCTATGAAAGCCATTCCTATATTCTTAATTATAGAGGGTATTAAGTTATTAGTTGAGAACTTTGATGATATATTTAAGTTTGCTCAATCATTTACAGATAGCGCAAAAGAGGTTAAGAAGTTAACAAAGGAGTACGAAGCATTGCAGGTAGCTAATGCCCGTAATACCGCTGTTATTAATGCTGCTATCACAGTTCAAGAGGCTGAGTTGAATTTAATGGTTTCACAAGGCGCAAGTAATGATGCTATATTGGCGCAGGAACAAAAGATATACAAAAGTAAATTAGATTTATTAAGAGTAAAGGCAACTGACTTAAAAGCAAGTGGATTACTGGCTATTGCTAAGAAGAAAGAGATATTAGATAACGATACTATTTATGAAGCCACTTTAAGATTAGAAGCACAATTTCAAAAAAAATTCGGTAGTGCTAAGGTCGCTGAGATTCAAGAGGCTTTAATTGCACAAAACAAAAAAGAACGTGCAGAAGAAGCTGATAAACAAATACAAGAATCATTTAATGGAGCGGTAGCTTTAACCGCTGAATTAACTGCATTGCAATTAAATAATAATGCAAAAATAAACACAAGCAATATAGATACAGCCAATAAAAAAATTGATGCTTCAAGACAAATTAGACAGGCTGAGATTGATAATATAGAAAATGTTTATAAAAGGCAATTAGCACAAATAAAATTCGATGAAGATAATGCTTTGGAAGATTTAAAACGTGCTGTGGCTAAAAAGGAGTTTTTAGGAAAGCAAGCTAAATTAGAAAAAGAGATAACAGAGAAAGCAAGGCAAGAAAATATAGCAGCAGCACGTGAGGAAGCTATACGTTTAGAAGCTATTGCAAATGAGTTAAGCCAAGCGCAAATAGATTTAATTAAAAATGATTTTGAACGTAACCAAAAACAAATAGCACTTAATGAGAAAATTGCTTTAGAAAATGCTGAAAACACAATTATAAACAATGCAGCTTTATTATTTGAAACTAAGAAAAATATAACCGCAAAATATGCAGAAGAAGAAAGAAAGTTAGCTTTAGAATATGTAACTAAAGATATGGAGGCTGAGCAAGAATTAAATATCTTAAAAGCTACTACATACGAGGAACAATTTATAGCAAGGCAGGAGCAATTAGCTGAGCAAAGAAAAATAATAAAAGCTAGCGAGGATTTAACCGCTAATGAAAAGTTATTAGCTATTGCAGAAATAAATAAAAAAGAAGTTGATTTAGAACGTGAAAGAGTAGAACAAAAGAAAGCGGTAAGGGATGCGGAAATACAAATTACAGCTGATGCGTTTACCGCATTAAATAACTTAGCTATATTATTTACTGATGACCAAAAAGAATTGGCAAAACTTTCTAAGATTGGTTCTTTAATTAATATAGCTGCAAATACAGCAACGGCAATAAGTGGATTAACAGCTATTTCATTTAGTCCACTTGACCCTTTAAACTTAGCAAATCCTTTACAGCCTTACATAAAATTAGCAAGTGGTATAGCAGCTATTTCAGCAAATGCAATACAAGCTAAAGCAGTATTAAACTCATTTGAGGAAGGTGGTTATACGGGCGAAGGTCCAGCAAATGAAGTATCAACAAACTTAGGCTCTAAGCCATATACATACCATAAGAGCGAGTATGTTATACCTGCAAGGGTATTAGGAACTCCGCAAGGTAATATGTTGGCAGCACAAGCTGAATCAATGCGTTTGGGTATGAGTAACCCAATGCCTTATATTGGTGGTATGTTTGATGGAGGTTTTACAGCACGTAGCGCAGGTGCTGAGGCTAACAATACAATCAGTAACAATGCTATGCTTAATCAGTTGTTAGGTAACTTACCTACACCAGTAGTAAGGGTAACTGATATTAACAAAGTGCAAGGAGATTCAATTAGAGTAAGCCAAACAAGTAGCTTATAAATTATTTTTCTTTTTGTATTCCTCCCAACCAAAAGGGATTTTATCTTTATAATAATTCTTTATGATGTCAGCACCTTTGCGAGATGCTTTAGATTCTTCTTGTTCAATATCACACAGAAATTTATGTAACGATGTACTACCTAAACAAACCTGTATTACTCTAAAGTTTTTTGGCTTTGCCATTTTAATATAATAACTATTAATACAATGCAAATATAAAAAAAATATTCAAATTAATTTTGCATTTAATGAAAATAGCTAAATTAAATATTGAAGGTTATATAGGTGGGGCGGATATTGTATCCTTATTCTCAGGCGAAGAAACTTTCAATTTATCTAAATATAAAAAATTTAGAGATTCATTAGAAGATGATGTAACCGATATTCACGTTTTTATTAATAGTGGTGGCGGTTCTGTTGTTGAGGGTTGGGCTATTTACGATGCTTTAAAAACAAGCGGTAAAACAATTACTACTATTGGTGAAGGAATGGTTGGCTCAATAGCTACCATTATTTACATGGCTGGAACTACTCGCAAACTTCACGAAAATTCAAAGTTCTTTATTCACAATCCATACTGGCAACCTACTGAGGCTTCACCAATGGAAGGCGATGCACTTATTAATTTAGGTGAGGACTTGAAAAAAGAGCAACAAAAGATATTAGATTTTTACGCAAACCAAACAGGAACATCAATTGAAAGCATACAGCCATTAATGCAAAAGGCTACTGACTTAACAAGTGCTGAGGCTGTAAACATGGGATTTGCAACAGAGATAATTAGTTCAAGTGCTAACTACTATAAATATCAATTAGTAGCTTACGTTGAGCCTAAGAAAGTAGAACAAACAATTAAAAAACAAACAATGGAAAATAAAACAAATGATTCTTGGATTTCAAGAAAATTAACAAAGTTAGCTGCTTTGATTAATGGTGTTACTTTGAACATGGAAATGCCTGTTAAGGATTCAGAGGGTAACGATGTTACTTTATTTATTGAATCTGAAACAGAAGATTTAACAGGTAAAGCGGCATACTTAATTGATGCAGAAGGAAACCAAACTACAGCACCTGATGGAGATTATACAGATGCAGAAGGTCGTACAATTAAAGTTGTAGCTGGATTAGTTACTGAGGTTGTTGCTAAGGCAAAAGAAACTAAAGAAACAGCACCGACAATCGAAGAACTTAACGCTAAAATAGCTGCATTAGAAAATGCAAACACTTCATTAACTTCTGAATTAGAAGCTAAAACAAAAGAGGTTGCATTAATGAATGAGGTTAAAGTAGAATTTGAGAACCTAAAAAAGGTTGTTATTGGTAAGAACGTAAAGTTTGAAGATAGCAAACAGGATTTCTCTAAAGAAAATAGTAGCAAAGTAAACTCATACGCTGAGCAAATGGCTGCTAGAATTAAAAACAAAATCTAAAAAACAATTTAAAATAAAAAAGAAATGGCAAACGCAATAACATCAATGACTACCTATACAGGTAAACAAAGCGAGTTCAGAGAACTTGTTATGAAGAAACTACAAGGTTTCTTATCATTAAATGAATTAGGATTCCAAATTATTGAGGACATCCAGTCAAACAAAATAATGTACAAAGATGCGTACATGGATAAAATTACACGTAAGCGTGTAAGTTGTAACAATACAGTAACTGGAAATGGAGTAGCAATATCTTCATTTACTTTAGCTGTAACAGATATGCAAGCACAATTAGAGCAATGTGCTGATGTATTTGATGCTACAATTGCAGAAGTATTACGTAAAAGAGGTGCTGATATTAATGACTTAACAGGTACTGAGATTGAAACTTATATCCTTGAAAGAGTTGCTGATGCAGCTGCTCGTGATATTTTCCGTATCGTTTTATTAGGAGATACAACTTTAACAAACGCTGATTACACAGCTTTTGATGGAGTATTTAAAAAGGTTAAAGCTGGTTTCTTAGCATCTGATGGAACTGTACGTGTTGCAGCTTCAATCTCAGATTCAGATTTAACAGCGGCTAACTTAGTAGCTACTTTAGATGCTTATGTTACTGCACAACCTGATGAGTTAAAGTTTATGCCTGATGAATCAAAACGTTTCTTTGTAACTGATTCTGTTTATAGAGCGTATGAGCGTTATTTATCTTCAACACAATTTAGTGGTGTAGCTGAGCAACGTAATGCTTTAGTAAATGGTATTCCTTCATTAACTTTTAGAGGTATTCCAGTAGTAAACTTAAAAGTTATCTCTAAATACTTATTACAAGATTTTAATACAACTTCACCTCAATCTAGTTCGGTAGTTGATAATAGAATTTTGTTAACAGTACCTGAGAATCATTACATCGCAACTGATACATTAACTGATACAGCAAAAGTTCAAATGTGGTATGAGCCAGTAGAAGACCAAAACTACACACGTTTACGTTACAAGTTAGGATATAACTACGCATTCGGTGAGTTAAACGTATATGGTGGTTGGTAATTAATTGAGGGGTGTAATAGCCCCTCTTAACAATTTAAAATAAAAAAAATGGCAACATGTAACGACTTAATAAGCGGAATCAACCCAGCTTGTGATGCACTAAACAAAGTAGGTGGTGTAAACAAGCGTGTTTGGATTGGCTTAAAATCAAATATCAGTCACACGATTGATTCTAATGGATATGTATCAGCAATTACAATGGGTAACGTTGGTTCAATTTCATCTAAACTTTATAAATTTATCGGTAAGCGTGATAAAAATTCATTTGCTTTCCCAATGACTGCAGGAGATAACATTAATACATTTAACCATACAGCGGTTATGCAATTGTATTATTCTAATCCTTCAGAACTTGAAACACTAAATCAATTAGCAAATGCTGATGACATGGTTGTTTTCATGGAGGGTAACGATGAAAAGATTTATGTATTAGGATTAGGTAAGGGATTAAACGCTACTGCAGGTGAAGGTGGAAGTGGAACGTTATTAAACGATTCAACAGCTTACACAATGACTTTAAGCGGTGAGGAAACAACAGCACCTAAAATCTTTAGAACTGTTGCAGGTGCAAGTATTGCTACTTTAACAGCTTACTTAGATAACTTATCTGATTAATAAATAAATACTAAAATAATTAAAAGCCTTGCATTAAATTGTGAGGCTTTTTTTATTATATTTGCTCAATGAATGGAGAATTAATTACACGTGTTCAAGAAACATTAAAAGAGCCTAAACGTAGGTTAAGTGATTTATTTAACTTATGCAAAGAGTTATGCAACCATTCCGTAAACGTTAATTGTAGTTCATGTATTACTGAGGGTGTAATGTTACTAAGCAATTGGGTAAAAAAGAATAACATTCAATTAGAAAATAATAGTTACATGACAAAGGCAGCAAATGGAGAATATGAGTTAAAGCCTTTAAAGTTATACGTTCAAGTTTACGAATGTGGAGATATTGAAAGACAAAAGGAATTAGATGCCTGTTTAAAAATTAACAAAGAACGCAAACACATTTATGAAGTTATTGAGATAAGAGAACGTTTAACCTACGCTCAGTTCTTTGAAATGTTATGTCCTAACTCAATTAACATAATAGCTAACTCAGATATTTACTTTGATGAAACTATTTTATTTGCAAGGTTTATGAATGAAAATAGCTGCTATGCTTTATCTCGTTGGGATTACATGGGCGAGAAAATGGCTGTATTATTTAATCGTAAAGATTCACAGGATGCTTGGATATTTAACGGAAAACCTAAGATAGTTGGCGGTAACTTTGAACAGGGTAAAGCTGGTTGTGATAATAGAATAGCTTATGACATAAAACAATCGGGTTACAACGTACTTAATCCAAGTAAAACGATACACGCAATACACTTACATTTAACTAATTTAAGAACATACAAGGCTACTGACAAAATTCCTGAGCCTTATCATTTTATTTTCCCACATTTTTAAAATATGAAAGTATTACATTTAGGTTTATGTGTTAATCCACATGGTTTTAGTTCATTTCCACACGCTTTTAAGAAGGTGTTGGGTGAAAGTAATTATAGAGAATTACAATGTAGTAGCGACACAGCATTTAATCCAAATGCAATAGCAATATTTAATGAATTTAAACCTGATTTAGTTTTCATGCAAATACAAGCTGAGAACATTATTCACGCTCAAACTTGTGAGTACTTTTTAAGTCATGGTGCTAAGGTTATTAATTGGACTGGAGATAAAAGGCACGTAATTCCAAATTGGATGATTGATATTGCTCCATTTGTTAGCTTAACAGCTTTCAGTAATATGGATGATGTTAAGATGATGCGCCAAATGGGTTACAAGTCAGAGTATTTAGAGATTGGATTTGATGAGGACATTTATTGTCCACAAGGTGAAGTTTACCCAATACAGGATATTGTTTTCTTTGCTAATAATTATGGTGTTGGTCATTTTCCAATGAGTGAATATCGTATTAAGTTAGTTCAATTCTTGCGTAATAATTACGGGGATAAATTTGGGGTGTATGGTTCGGGTTGGTCAGATGGAAACGGAAACGCTAACCATTCACAACACGTTGAGGCTAAATATTTAAGAGGAGCAAAAATTGTAATTAACTGTTCACACTTTAACGCTGAGAGGTATAATAGTGATAGGCTATTAAGAACACTTGGTACTGGTGCTTTTTGTTTAAGTGCTAAACATAATGGAATGGAACAGGACTATACGCATCAAGAACATTTAGCTTACTTCAATACATTTGAAGAATTAAGGCATAGAATAGATTTCTATTTAGATAATGAACATGAGCGTAAAAGAATAGCTGAGAATGGCAGAAATTTAGTGTTAAATAGAAATACTTTTGTTCATCAAGTTGAAAATATAATTAAATTAGCAGAATGAAAGTATTAGGATTTATTTCCATAATGTATGGCAAAGAATATTTAAAAGAATCTTTGTTATCAATACGTGACCATGTAGATAAAATGGTTGTGGCTTATACTTATAATCCTTCACATGGGCATACTACAACTTTAAAATGCCCTGATTCAGTTGACGAAATACACGCTATTTGTAGTGAGGTATTAGGTAGTAAGTTGATTTGGGATGAAAAACAAAGTTATAACCATGAAGGTGAGCATAGGGCAGTTGCTCGTAAATATGCAGATGGGTACGATTTGATACTTACCATCGATGCTGATGAAATATTTGAGCCAAAAGAAGTACAAACAGCTTTACAATATGCTTATACTAATCCACAAAGATATTACGGAATAAAAGGATATGTAAATTTTTGGCGGTGCTTTGACTTTGCTTGTTACGATGGATTTAGACCTATAAGAATTGAGAATTTAAGAAACCATAATTCACAACAAAATTTAGAATGCCCGTTAACTATTTATCATTTTAGCACAGCACAAAGCGAAGAAATAACAAGGTATAAATATACAGCTTTTGGTCATGCAAACGAGTTAAAACCTAACTGGTTAAATGGTACTTTCTACGCTTGGGATAGAACAAACCAAATTAAAGATTTACATTGTGTGGCTTACAATCTTTGGAACGCTGAGCCATTTGATAAAACTATATTACCTGACTTTTTAAAACAACATATAAATTATAATAAAGAACTGATATGATAGTAGCACACTATTCTGTTGGTATTTTTGAGTACGTTCATTTTCCACTATTTTATTTTGCCCTATGCAACAATTAAAAGAATTACCGAACCATTGCTTTAACGCTGGTGAGCCTTATTACCACTACATAGATATGAGTAAGGCTAAAGACAATCAAACCATTATTGATATTGGAACATACAGAGGCTTTAGTGCTTTTGCTTTTGGTTACAATAAAACTAATGAAGTTCACAGCTTTGATATTGCTGATTATCGTGAGATTGAGTTTCCTAACAATGTAAAGTTTTATAAAAAAGGTGCTTTGCAAATACCAAAGGAATTAATTAAAAAGGCTAACATTATTTTATTAGATGTTGACCCACACGATGGAGTTCAAGAATTTCCTATCTTTGAATACTTAGTTGAATGCGGTTTTAAAGGTACTTTAATTATTGATGATGTAATGTTTAACGAAGGAATGGAAAAGTTTTACGATTCAATTCAATACAATAAATACCTTTGCTTTTGGCATCATACAGGTACTGGAATAGTAAATATTAAATAATATGAGTTTAGCAGCTGTTATTGTTGATACTAGAAATGTAAGTTTATTCCAAGTAATAACTGAGCATCTTTATTTCTTACCAAAAGATACAAAGCTTTATATTTTTAGTAGTGAGAACCAAAGGCATTTACAAGAATTATTAAAATGTGAATTTCATGTGGTGGATATTAATAGCATTAGCGATTATAATAATTTGCTTACAAGTAAATCGTTTTGGGAAAAAATAGAAGAAGAAAATATACTAATATTTCAAGAAGATAGCAGATTATTACGCAAAGGAATAGAGGACTTTTATGAGTATGATTACGTTGGCGCATCATGGAAGTTTGCCCCTTATGTTGGTAATGGCGGTTTAAGTTTTAGGCATAAGTCTAAAATGATTGAGATAATAGATGCTATTAGTTGGACTGGTGAATTAAATGAAGATATTTACTTTGCTTATGGCTGCCAAATGTTAAATTTGAAGTTAGCACCAGTTGAAGTAGCTAATAAATTCAGCGTTGAAACTCAATTTCATTTGGGTTCAATGGGCTTTCACGCTATTGATAAATGGTTAACAGAAGAACAAGTAAAACAAATAAAAAAACAATATGAAGTTTAAATTAAAAAAAGAGTTTCAAAACTCACAGATTTTTTGTAAAGATAAAAATGGTAACGAGGTTCTAATTACCTCAGCGGATTTTAATGACTACTTTGCTGAGTTAATGTTAGCTAACAATCAAGGTCATTTGATTGAACTTAATGCTATGTATGAGCAAATGCTTATTGATGAAAAAAAAACTTTTCAGCAAGTTACGGAAGATGTTATTGCATTAACCTACGAGCCTCTACAGAGCGACTTGCAACCACAAAAAGAAATGCCAAAAAAGAGAGGGTTACGTTCAGACGCTGGGAAGCCACGAACACAGAAGGCATAAATCAAACAAGCTATTTAAAAGCTACTGAGATAGCTGCATTACGTAGCCATAAGGCAATACTTGAACACTCTTTAAGCGAAGGTTTGGAGAGTGTTTTTATTATTGAAGATGATGTGGATTTTACCGATAATTTTAAACAAAAGTTAGGTAAATGTTTAGCTGAGTTACCTTATGATTGGGATGGCATCCATTTAGGTGGTGAAAGTCCAAATGGTTCTCTATTACATTACTCACCTAACTTGTTTAAATGCCTTGCATCTTGGGGCGGTTATGGTTATATCGTAAATAAAAGGGTTATTCCTAAGCTTATTGAGGCTATAAGTCAGGAAAAGATGCCAGTTGATACTTACTACGCTCGAATGATGCCAGAAATGAAATGGTATAAATCAAAAGAAATGCTAGTTAAACACCTTGCAGGGTATTCGACTATCCAAAAAAAGCATGTTGATTATAAACATTTGTATTAACTAATTAAGTTAGTATAATTATAGTATTTATTTTTGTAGTAATGAGCAAAAATAAGTTTAATCATTCGCCAAAACCTATTGTTAAGGGCTTTTCAAAGGCTAAATCTTTAACGTTTAAAAATAGGATTGTTAAAATTGTTGAGGATAATAACTCCGATTTAATTAAATACGGGTCAGATAACGCTTTTCCGCAAAAACTTATTAAACAATTAGATGAAAGCGGAACAGCAACAAGCTGTATTGATATATTAACTCAATACATTTATGCTAATGGATTAGTTAATGAGCAATTAGGCAATACAATGATTAATGAGAAACAAACTTTTAACGAATTAATTAGTGAGTTAAAGGATTACGTTGCTATATTTCAATCGGTTTGTCTTTATGTTATGCGTGGCTTGGATGGCAATGTTAGCCAATTAAAGGTAGTTCCATTTGAGCAGGTTCGCAGAAGTAACGAGGGTACATTTTTAATTAATCCTACTTTTGGAGATAAGTACAAAAAAGAGAAAACAAAAGAATATCCAGCATTTTATGGGGCAACAATTACCCCTCAAAAATTAGCTGAACATATTTCAGATTGGGGCGAGGATAAGGGTGAGATACTTTACTATTTTCGTAAAAAACCAATGAAGAACATTTACCCAATACCAACTTTTTATAGTTCAATAGAAGATATAAACTCAGATAGTGAGTTAAGCAAATACGAACTTGAAACTATTACAAATTCATTCTTAACAAGCGGTATCTTTACTGTTGTAGGTAACTTTGATAATACTACCAAAGATGAAGATGGAATGACTGAGCAGGATTACATGGATGAAGCTTTAAATGCTTTTACAGGTAACGTTAAAGATGAAAGCGGTGCAAGTGGCAGACAAAAACTTTTGATATTACAAGCTAAGACAAAAGACGAAGTACCAGTATATCAGTCAATAACTAATGATGGCGTTTTAAACGCTTCTGACTTAGCAACTAAACGAATAGCTGAAAAGGTTTCACGTGCTTTTGGTGTACCGCCATTCTTAATTGGATTAGGTGGTAACGTTGGATTTGCAACTAATATAATTGCTGACAACATTAAGCTATTTAATAATCGTGTTTTATTACTTCAAAATATAATTACTGATGCTTTAGAAACTTGTTTCCCTCAAGTTGATTTTGAGTTAACACAATTAAACCAATTTAACATTCAAGAAAATGTCATACAAGCCCCTAATAATTAAATCTGATTTTTCACCTTACTGCAAATTAGGTAAGAATATAACGGATGCGGATTTAGATTTACATATACGAGATGCTCAGGAAGTGGATTTATTCTCATGGGTAAATGATTACTTTTATACTGACTTAATGGATAACTTATCTAATAAGCCACAACTTACAGCTTTGTTTGATGAATACGTTAAGCCTTATTTGGTTTTAACCGCTTATTATAAGTTCTTATTATGGCATGGGGCAAATGTATCTCAGTATGGTGTAAGACAAAACAGCGAAGGTACAAGCGAGGAAATAACTGATAAACGTAGAGGTGAATTATTAGGAGATATTCAAAGTAAAATAAACGTTTACTTAAATAAGCTAAAGGATAAATTGCATGATGATAATTATACCTACGATTCAGTTGTTTACGATTGGTTTGGAGATTGCGATAAAATACAAATGAAGCCACAAGTAAACGTTAGGCAATTAGGTCAAACAAATAGATACCCTAAACATAATTATAGAAGATATGGTCATCAGGAGGATTAAAGGGGATACGTTCCCAATAAAAGTACAAGTGCTTTCAGAAGATGGAACTGCTTTCGATTTAACTAACTGCACAGCTTTTTTTACTTGTAAGAAACGTTACGAAGATACAGATGCAGAGGCATTAATTAGCGTAACTACAACAAGCCACTTGACACCTTTACAAGGTATAACTACATTTGCTATAACTGCTAATCAAGCAGCCTTAGTAGGTTCTTTTCTTTACGATGTAAAGGTTAAAGATAATGCAGGTGTTATTTATTCAGTAGTTACTGATAAAATTATATTTGAAAATCACACAACAATAAGAACTTCTTAAAATGCCAACACCTTATAAATTAAAAATATTAAACGGGGTTTTAAAGTTAAAGACTTTTGCTGAGCAGGTATTTCAATTGTTTGGTATAAATGATTTAGGAACTCAAACTGGAGATGTAACTAATGGATATATTGATTGGTCTATTCAGCATTTAACTAAAACAACTGCAGAGTGGTCAGCCGATACAACAACTATTTTATTAAAAGGTCAGTTAGGGTTGGAGGATAATGGAACTACAACTTATAAGTTAAAGATTGGCAATGGTATTAATTTATGGAGTGCTTTAGGTTATGCAGGTGGCGGTGGAGGCGGTACTTGGGGAACAATAACAGGTACTTTGTCAAGTCAAACAGATTTACAAACTGCTTTAGATAGTAAGCTAAATAAGTCAGGAAGTAACGCAGACCAAAATATTGATCTAGGAGAATATGAACTAAAAGCAGGGCAATTTGAGTTCGACCAAACACCAACAGGCGCAGCAGGAGTTGCAGTAATGCGTTGGAATGATACCGATGGGACTTTAGATTTAGGTTTAAAAGGCGGCAATGTAACTTTGCAAATAGGGCAGGAGCAAATTGTAAGAGTAGTAAATAAAACAGCTACAAATGTAAACTTATTAGAGGCTAATTATCAAGCGGTAAGGGTAACGGGTGCGCAAGGTCAAAGACTAAAAGTTGATTTAGCTTTAGCAACAAACGATACATTAAGTGCCGAAACTATTGGTTTAGTAACCGAAACAATTAATAATAATCAAGAAGGTTTTATAACAACAAGTGGATTAGTTCGTGGAATTAACACAACTGGAAGTTTACAAGGCGAAACTTGGGCTGATGGGGATGTTTTATATTTAAGTCCAACAACTGCGGGTAATATTACAAATATTAAACCAACTGCACCCAATCATTTAGTTATAATTGGTTACGTTGTTTCTGCTCATATTACCCAAGGTTCTATTTTTGTAAAAGTTGATAATGGTTATGAATTAGAAGAATTACACAATGTTACTTCAACTAATTACACAACTCCAATAGATACAGATAGTGTATTGACTTACGATGTTACTAACTCAATTTGGAAACGATTAACACTGGCTAATTTAAGAACGGATGTATTAGATGGGTTTAATACAGTTAATTTAATTCGCCAAGAATTTACATATACAAGTGGAGCGCAAACATTCACATTAAGTGATTCGGCAAGTGCTGTTTATTCGGTTTTTGTAAATGGTCAAGAATTAAGACAAAGCCAATATACAGTTGTAACAACTACCTTAACAATAATTGATACTTTAGAGGCGAGTGATAGAGTTGATGTTGTTTATTCAAATGCAACTTTAGGGATTAATCCAAGCTACACAAAGGCAGAAACAGATACTTTATTAAACGCAAAAGTAAGTTCAAATAGTGCTATTACAGGAGCAACAAAAACAAAAGTTACTTATGATGCTAAAGGTTTAGTTACAAGTGGTGCAGATGCAACAACTGCGGACATTGCAGCAAGTACTAATAAGAATTACGTTACCGATGCTCAATTAGTAGTAATTGGTAATACAAGCGGAACAAATACAGGAGATGTAAGTGTAACCGATGGAAGTACAATAGATTTTACATTAACAGGTCAAGCATTAACAGCCGAGGTAAAAGATAACTCAATAACAGAAGCTAAACAAATATTAGCAGATAACACGACAAATGATGTTTCAACTGCTAAACATGGTTACGCTCCTAAGTTACCAAATGATGCAACTAAGTTTTTAGACGGAACGGGAACATATAGCACACCTGCTGGTGGCGGTGGCGGTTCATCAGCAACAAGTAATTTATTCGCTTACTATAATTTTATATAAAAACAAAAAAATATGATGACTTACACAGCACCCGATGGGCATATAATTGAAAGTTTACCTTATCCAAAGGTAGTAACTTACTCCTGCAAATGTTCAGAAATAGTTGATGGTATTTACTACTCAATAGAAACCACAGGAGCAGCAACTGAAATAGGTATTCAACAAATTAATATTAAAAGAATAGTTGATAATGATAATATGGATATTGAAATAATAATGAGTTCAGATGAAGAATTAATTGAGTACCAAAATAACAATAAATTAATATAAAATGGCAGCGAATACAACTCCAATTTTTACAAAGCAGGGTAATTTTACTCCTGCAAGAATAGCAGCAGCAAACACAGCAGCGGATGGCTCAGGTACTTTAGTAACATTAGTTACTGCAGTTACAGATGGCACAAGGGTTGATGGTGTTAGGTTTATCAACTCACAAGCAACAGCAGCAGCTTCGGGGGCTAAAGTATTGAGAATATTTTTAACCGATACGGGTGGTATTAATCCTAGATTAATTGGTGAGGTTACTATGGCAGCGGCTACACGTTCAACAACTGTTATTGGAGCAACTTCAATATATACATTTGACCAAGCTATTATTATGAAGTCAGGGCAATTAATGTCAGTTTGTATGAGTGTTTACGCAGGTGCGCAAGACCAAACAGATGCTTGTGCTTTCGCTGGAGATTATTAATTATGGCAGTTCGAACAGTTAGTATATTAGGTGGTAATTGGAACGCATTAACAACTTGGGTTGGTGGTGTAGTTCCGCTTGCAACAGATACTGTTGACTTTACGGCAACAAGTGGTAATTTAACTGTAAATGTATTAACAAATCTTTTAGCAGGGATTGATTTTACTAACTATGTAGGTACAATTACTTTCAATAATAATATAAGATTAAATAACGGAACTTTAAATTTAGGAACAGGCGGTTATTCACAAATTGGTTCAACAAGTGGGGTGTCTTTTAGTGGAACAAGTAATATTACTTGTAATGGAGTTATTTGTCCATTTACATTAATAACTGCAGGTACAATTACTTTAAATGATGATTTGTATTTTTCTAATAATTTTACTGCAAGTAGTGTTGCTACTACAATAAATAATTTTAACATCTATTGCATGAGTGGTACTTTAGATGGCGATGCAAATATTTCAGGGACTTCAAATTTTTATTTTAAAGGTAATTCAAATTGGAGTACACTCTATAGTGGTTTTCAATTTAGACTAAATACTATTATAGATTGCAATACATTAACTTTACCAACGCTAACAAATAGATATGCCAGTTATGGAGCTAGTACAATTAGATATGTTAGAGGTTTATTTAATAAAAATGCAAGATTTACAGTGTTATCAAATTGCACAATTGTTGATTTTCATAAATGTATAATTGATAATATTCAATTACAAGGAGGTCAAACAGTAACAATGAATGAGTTTTTTAGTGGTAGCCCTTCACTTGTAACTAATATTACTAGTTCAACTTCAACAGCAAATTACACAATAGCTTTTCAAGATGGGTTTGAGAAAATATCTAAATTTGTAAATATTAGTAATTGCACATTATCAAAACCTTTACAATTATTAGTTCTTACAAAGAGTAAAATAAATTCAAGAAATACAGGAATAAGATACATTAATCAAAGTCCAAATGGAATAGCTAAAGGAGAGCCAAGCGTAAATCAAACAACCTTCGGACCAGGTGGATTATTACCTGACCCAATAAAATTATAAATATATGATAACAACTAATAAAATACCACAAGGTCAATTAAATACCGAGGTATCTCAAACAATAACAAATGGAGTAACAGATAAAGCACCGAGTGAAGATGCTGTATTTGATGCTTTAGCTTTGAAGTCGCCTTATCCTGTGGCTGAATGGTATTCGGATGCAACAGCAATAAGTCCAGCAGATGGTGGTGTTTATTATTTTGGAAGGATAAACAATAATGCGCCTGAAACAGTAAGCACATATAGACCAACTTCAACAAAAACAAATAGTATT
>Ga0209668_10000432_pt1 | contig 17362 bp, 9 predicted proteins | sample FrelakmetPLP11PL_FD_187150 | JGI IMG/M metagenome (GOLD analysis project Ga0209668, IMG submission 187150) | Freshwater lake sediment microbial communities from the University of Notre Dame, USA, for methane emissions studies - PLP11 PL (SPAdes)... | ecosystem: Environmental > Aquatic >... | reverse complement strand
TTCCGATCTATTCGGCTACATTGGCAGGAGATCCCGTACTGGCTGCCGGACAGGCGGTCTTTGATTCCGGAGATGCCGGCGGCGGTGTCCTTTTTGAAGGAGCGGCTGGCGGGGCTGGCAATGCCTTAGAAGGACTTTTGACTGTTGCGAGTCTCGGCGCCGACAGAACATGGACGCTTCCGGATTCAACCGGTACTCTTCTCACTTCAGAAGCTGATACTCTTGGTACAGTTGCTGCAAGGGGTGCTACAACGGCGAACACAATCACTTTCTCTGGAACTGCTACAGATGTCACCACTGGAACAGACGAGCATTTTGCGATTATGCCGAATGGGACGGGCAATGTGGGCATTAATACGACATCTCCGACTTCCGCTAAGCTGCAAGTCGGTAGCACTGGAAGATCTGTGTATTCAACAACATCAACCACGAGCGGCGAATCTGCTGTCATGGGTTATGCGACCGGCGTGACCGGTGCCAATGCCGGCGTATACGGCAAGAGCGACAGTGCGGCCGGGTACGGCGTATATGGGACGGCTACCGATACGGGTAGCGGGACCACATATGGAGTTGCAGGTATCAACGCAAGTAGCGCAGGTTATGGCGGTTATTTTACAGCGACTACTGCCGGTGGAATAGGTTTGTATGCTACTGCTTCATCTTCAACGGGTTATGCCGCGGTATTCCCGACGGGATATGTTGGAATCGGGACGGCGACGCCGAGTCAGCCGCTGCATGTTACGGGAAATATGCGTCTGACGGGATCTTTGTATGATGGATCCAACTCTGCCGGGGTTTCGGGAAATTTATTGTCCTCGACTGGAGCAGGTACAGGTACTGCATGGCTTGCCGGTGCGGATAATACATTGCTGCTCAGCAATGGAACCACATATCAATCAAAATCCATACCTGATTGTACATCCGGAAAATTGTTATATACCGACTCATCAAACACATTCTCTTGCGGTACGGACGCGGGTGCGACTGCTCCGACTTTGCAGGCTGTTACGACCCAGGGGGCGATTACGACGGATACGCTTTCAGCTCCGACTTACCAGGGGAATTCCGCGGTCAGTTCGGGTGCCGTCACTTTCGGCAACGCTACATATAATACGACGATTGCCGGAGTCAACACGGGCGCCGGTCTTACCATAAGTCCGACGACATGGACGGCGACGCCGACGATTTCGGGTCTTGCAACATTGACATCCGGATTTGATGCCAACGCTGCTTCTACGGCTACTGCGTTGACTCTTGACGGTACGAGTGGAGCCGGAGACTTGACGATTAACTCCGGGGAGACTTCGTTCACTTCACCGGCTACGACGACAACGGCAAACACTATTGCGGCGAACGCGGTTACGACGGGTACGGGTGTATCTGTAGCGGCGAACGCTTTGACTTCCGGTACCGGGCTTAAGGTATCTTCGTCATCAGCAAGTGCAACAGGCGCGGTGGCCATGGTGACGAACACAGGGACGGGCGACTCTTTCAGGGTTAACGACGATACTGGTGATGCTGATACGACGCCATTCATTGTTGATGCTTCGGGAAATGTGGGTATCGGCACGGCGACGCCGGGAAGCGCTCTTGATGTCAATGGTGTAATCACAGCCGGATCCGGTGCCGGTACGACCTTGACCGACGCGGCAGGCAAGATTTTGTCTGCGGCGTTGAATACGGTTGGTGTCGGACAGGGTGGAACGGGAATCACTTCAGCGGGTACAGCCGGAAACCTTCTGCAATCAACGGGTAGTGCCTGGCAAAGCTGGACACCGACATACCTGACTTCTTATACGGAAACCGATCCGATCGTTAAAGCGATAACTGGTGTCGTTACTTCAAACGGGACTACTCTTTCAGGCAGGACAATTACTGCCGGAACGGGGGTTTCCGTGAGTAACGGAAACGGGGTAAGTGGTAATCCTACTGTTTCTTTGGATTATACTTCGACATTGGCGTCGAATACACTAGCTACCAAACAGGCTGTCTTTGATTCCGGAGATGCCGGCGGCGGTATCCTCTTTGAAGGAGCTACTGACAATACCTTTGAAGGACTTTTGACTGTAACGGATCCAACCGCCGACCAGACCTGGACACTTCCGAATTCAAGCGGTACGCTTCTTACTTCAGAAGCTGATACTCTTGCCACAGTTACAGGCCGCGGTAATTACACAGCAACTTCGGTAAACATAGGGGCCAGCGCAGCTCCCGATGCGAGTCTGGATGTGACCAATGACGGCTCGGGCGCTTCTTTCAGGGTTGACGATACGAATCAGAGTGATACGACGCCGTTTATCATTGATGGAAGCGGCAATGTGGGTGTCGGCACGGCATCGCCGAGTAATCTGTTACAGGTGGGGACATCTTCATATTCAACAGCTTCTGCAATTTCCGCTTATAACAATACAGGTTCATATTATTCGATTTATGCGAGTAATGCCTCTGCAACGGGTGCCAGCGGAGGAGTATATGGCGAAACGGCGAGTACGACAGGTTCCGGTATTTATGGTTATGCTACTTCCGGTACCGGCAATAACTATGGTGCGACAGGTATTTCCGCGAGTACAACGGGATCCGGGGTTGTCGGTTCGGCTACGGCTACGACCGGCGCCAATATGGGGGTATATGGAGTTTCAGCCAGCCAGGCCGGTTACGGCGGGTATTTCACAAATTCAAATGTTACTTCCGGAAATGGTCTTTATGCGTCTTCCACGGCTGGTGATGCAGCGTATATTAACGGAAGCTTAAGGGTTGTCGGGGCAGTAAAGGATTCAAGCGGGGATATTGGATCATCGACGAATATCTTGACATCAACCGGAAGCGGCACAAACTGGGTTGCCGCAAGCAGTGCTATTTCAGAACAAGATCCTTCCTGGACCAATGCGGCTGGCAGTCCGTCCACTAATATCACAAGATCCGGAACGGTATCTGTTTCCACCGGTACCACCGGTAATTCCATTACGGGAACTACATCTAGCACTACTGCCGGTCAATATGCTGTTTATGGGAATGCCACGGGCACTTCAAATGGGACTTATGGAGTAGCCGGTACCAACGCAAGTAGCGCCGGTTACGGCGGATATTTCACCAATACAAATGGTACTTCCGGAACTGGTTTGTATGCGTCTTCCACAGCCGGTTACGCAATTAATGCCAATGCAACCGCTACTACCGGATATACCCGTGGTGTTTACGCCGTAAGTGCCAGTTCAACCGGTCTCGCTATTCAAGGGATGGCTACAGATACTGGTACTGGTGAAACATATGGCGTTTTGGGATCAACCAGCAGTTCTGTTGGTTATGGAGTAAAGGGATCATCGGATAAAGCTACAGGGGTCAACTACGGAGTTGCCGGTACCAACGCAAGTAGCGCCGGTTACGGCGGTTATTTCACCAATACAAATGTCACTTCAGGGACGGGTCTTTATGCGTCTTCCACGGCTGGAACAGCTATTCGTGGTCAGTACAGCGCAAATTTCTTTGGTGAAATTGGCAGGAGCGACTATGGAGTTTATGGTACATCCAGCCCGGGAACGGATTGGGGTGTTCTTGGGGCGGGGGCGTCACAGGCTGGTGTTGAGGGGCATGGAGCCTTAGCGGGTGTCTATGGCATTAGTGCCACTAATGGCGTTTATGGAACCTCATCTGCCGGTAACGGTGTTTATGGTTATACATCTGCCGCTAGTGGATACGGCGGTACTTTTACCAACGCAAATGCGACTGCTGGCTCAACCGCCCTTTATGCAAGCGCGTCCGCCGCAGCCGGAATTGGTGTTTATGGTACAAGTCCATATAAAGCTGTTTCCGGGGTTGCTTCCGGTACCGGCGCTAACTTTGGTGTTTGGGGCAGTAGCGCAAGTTCCTCCGGGAAGGGCGTTTACGGCGAGGCTACGGATTCCGCGGGTGGCGGAACCACCTCTGGCGTTTATGGTACCAGCGCAAGTATTAGAGGTTACGGTGTTTATGGGGACGCTTCATCTGCTTCCGGCACGGGAGCTGGCGTTTATGGTACTGCCGGAGGGTCCTCTGGTTACGGTGTTTATGGCAATAACGCAAGCTCTGGTTATTATGGTTATCTTGGAGGGGGTAGTAACTATGGCGTTTATGGGTATGGTTTCTATGGTGTTGAAGGACGTGGCGATGATGGTACTTCTATTGGTTCTCTTGGAAATTCAGACTATGGTGCAGGCGTATATGGTCAAGGGGACACTTATGGCGGTTATTTCTTGGGCACAAGCACTGGAACGGCTCTGTATGTTAACGGATACATGACAATGCCAGGGGTGGCTGCTCCGGCGCTTTCGTCAGCCGGAGAGGCCCATATCTATATGGATTCGACATCGAACAAATTGATGGCATCGCAGAATGCGGGGAAAAGTGAGGAAGTTGCGGTTGTGGAGTATGTTTCCAAGCCAATCGAGAACAGCGGGCAAGCCTGTAGTCCCTCAACTGGTCTTTATAATTATACAGTGGGTTATGAGTTCCAGGCGCCTCCCGGCGGCGGTTCAATCACTCAACTTGGTGCAAAAAATGTCGCTGGTACATGGAGGATAGAGCTCTGGTCTGTGACCGGGACGAGTCTTCTTACATACGCGGATGTGACTACCTCTGGTAACACTAACTTTGCATACGCGCCGATTACTCCGGTTTCTCTTACTGCAGGGCAGTATTATAGAGTTACATTATTTACCGGTGCAGCCGGTAATTTCTGTTACTCTAATGGGGGTACATTCACACAGAATGTTTATCGCGATGGCATTTATTATACGCAGGGTTATCAGAGTTCTTCTGCCTCTGATATTTATCCGACCTCCGCTACAGGCAGTTGGCTTTACGGTTTTCCTGATATCGTATTCGTTCCCACAAATAAGAATTATCTGATGAGGGATCAGGGTAACGGTGTATTGGATTACTCTATGGTCTATGAAAGTACTGCCGGTAATATTGGTATTAGCACGACGACGCCGGGCACTGTTCTTGATGTCAATGGCGCTTTGACTATGCGCGGCATGACGGCTCCGGCGGTTTCTTCCGCAGGACAGGTGCGCACATATTTTGATTCTACTTGGAACAAGCTTATGGCATCGCAAAACGCGAAGCATAACGCGGAAGTTGCGGTTGTTGATTCTGCCAAACCTGTTCAATCTTCGGGGGCAACCTGTCCAAGCTTTACTGGAACTGGGGCATCAGGTGGTACATATGGTTATGAATTTACTCCTGCCGAGGATGGTTATATAACCCACTTGGGAGCCAGAGCTTATGTAAATGGTACATACACGGTTCAATTATGGGCCAGTGGTTCCAGCACATTGCTTGCTACGACTTATGTAACTACAACTGGTGTAACGAATTTTGTTTATGCGCCCCTTAATTCACCGATTAGCGTTACCGGTGGCGCATCTTATTTGGTGTCGATAAGTGTAATGGTGGGCACGAATGTGTGCTACGGGACGCTAGCCGCCAGTACAGTTTATGATGGAATAACTTATGTACAGGGTTGGTATACTACTGGTGGGACGGGCGCATGGCCCAAAGTAACTGCTTCAGGCAGTACTTTATATGGACAACCGGACATTGTTTTTTCTCGCACTGGTGCTCTTGCTTATGGTACGCAAAATTATCTATTGAAATCAGTAGATGATGGGCAACTGGCGTTCTCTGGTATCTATGAAGCGGTAGGTGGTAATGTTGGGATAGGTCAGACATCACCAACATCTAAACTCTCTGTAAAAACTCCGACTGCTACGGCCATATATGGTCTTTCTGACGCAACATCGTCAGGAATCGGTGTTTATGGAGATGCGTCTTCAATGACGGGAGCCAACCACGGAGTGTATGGTGAAACTCATAGTGGCACTGGTTATGGGGTATATGGATATAATGCCGCAGGTGGTTTCGGCGGAAGTGGGGTTGGAGTATATGGTTATGCTTATGACGCTGTAAAAGGATATAGTTCTTACGATAATTTAACGGGTATACTTGGAAGTGAATCGCAAAATGCCGGTGTTTACGGTGACGGACTAGGCGGTTATGGTATAAAGGGTGCTTCCACTAGTGGTTGGGGTGTTTATGGTAGAGCAACTACTGGCACTGGTGTAAATTACGGAGTTTATGGTCAGTCAGACAGTACGGGCGGTTATGGCGGGTACTTTTCCAATTCAACTTCGGGTACTGGATTGAATGCCATTTCATCTTCGGGTACGGGACTGTTTGTACAAAGTACCACAGGAATTCCGCTCAGGGTTGACGATGCCGCGGGTGATACGACACCGTTCATAATTGGTGCGAGCGGGAATGTGGGGGTGATGGATTCCACACCTAGTGTGGCAATGGATATTGCTGGGGATTTGGCTACGCAGCGTGGTACGACTGTTCCGACGACATGGACGGCGACACAGTTTGATGCACAAACCAGGAGTTTGGTTATAGTAAATCCGGGTTCAGCATTGAGTATCAGTTGTATCAATAATGCATATGATGGAAAGAAGCTGACGATTGTTAGCACTAACACTACCAATGCTGTGACAATAACAAACGGAACTGCTTGTTCAGCGCCATATTATACGATTAACACGCAGACGGGTGCTTCCGTTGTAGGTACGGCAGCCGGCGGATCGGCATTCAACTTCATCTATAACTCAAATAACAGCAGATGGGAATTGATATCGCATGAGGTGTAATGGATTGGGTTTGTGTAAAATCAAAGATTGGATATATCAACAATTAATGTCTACAAACAAAAAGAAAACTGGAATGTTGGCAAGAATAGTACTGTTCGGGGCGGTGGCACTGGTTGCCGCCGCTCTGTACGCTGTGCCGGTCTTTGCCGCCGATTCCACCTGTTTTGATATCCGCGGGGACGGGCAACAGGTGATTTACGGTGTTGCCGCGAATTCCGGGATTATGGCGTTTGCGGATCCTTATCAGCCTTCTACGGCTTACAAGGCTTGCGCGCGTGACATGGGTACTTATTATCGTCTTGAAGGATGGAACTGGAACACCAATCTTGGATGGGTCAGTCTTTATTGTCCCGCTGGCGGGACAAATCAGGGTCTTTCCTGCGGTTCGTATGTATACGGGTTGACGGTGGATAAGGACGATGGGCAGTTTCATGGCTTTGCCTGGGGCGATAACACCGGCTATGTAAGTTTCAACTGCGCCGATGATTCCAGCGGGTGCACCGGGGGCAATACGCATCTTGTAAAAGCGGAAGTTGACGCGGATTGCAAAGGCTTGATCTACAGCACTTCCACTTATGCCACACCGGCAAACTGTCCGGCTCATACCGCCGTTGATGCTTTTGCCTGGAGTGACGGGGTCGGCTGGTTTGACCTTAGCGGGGTCATTATCCCAATGGGGACGACTGTTACAAGTCTTATACCGGATAGCGGTCCTTATACCGGCGGCACAGTCGTAACAATTACCGGTACAAACTTTACGGGTACTCCAACCGTTTACTTTGGGGCCAATGCGGGTACGGATGTACAGCTGGTGAATTCAACCACAATTATGGTAACGACACCCGCCGGGTCTATCGGGCTGGTGGATGTTGCCGTTACAACGCTTTCCGGCGCATATACTTTTACCGATGGCTTCAGATACACCTGCGCGACCAGTGAAGACGCCCAGTGCGTTGAGGCCAGCGTTACAGGCACGATAACAATGGAAGTGCCGAATGACATTACATTTCCCACTTTATCTGCAAGTTATCTGGCTCAGCCCAACTATTCCTACGGCGCGAGCGGTTATGTAATCGATGTGAACGACCTTCTTTCCGTTTATGATTCAAGAAACAGCGGAGGATTCAAGGTTCAGGTGAGCGCGACCACGCCGTTTGAAACCGCAGATCACTCCAAATATATTCCGCTTAGCAGTTTTAGCATCGCAACCACTTCTGCGGATACCGGCGGGTACAGAATTTCTCCGCCTTCTGACGATGGGATTGAGTATTACAGCAATCCTTCTTCAACCTCCTGCAACGGCTCTCCGATTGATGTTACGCCTTCACCGCGGACGCTGATCCCGACGGTTTTGGTTACACCGTCAACATTTTCCGGCCAGACAATCGGGACGGGATACAATGGCTATTCGACCCTTGATGTCATGGATTGCGACCTTGTAACCGGCGGCCGCGTCAATGTCTTCAGGCAGAATGTGAACTATTATATCAATATGCCAGCCGGACAACCTGTGGGTTCATACTCGATCACCCTCACCTTCGACCTTCTTATCTGACAATGCTTGTTGAAGTGGTTTTGACGCGCCGATGCCGACGGTTGGTGTTTAGATTGTTTTAATGCCGGTCCGATATTTTGGACTCATGGTTTTGAAGTCTGCAAATTCGGGAGGAATTATTATTTATCGTTCAAAGGAGGGGAAAGCTGAGCTTTCGGTTAAAATTGAGCGGGATTCGGTTTGGCTGGATGCTTCACAGATTGCTTTGTTGTTTGGAGTAAAGCGGCCTGCGATTGTTAAGCATATTAATAATATCTATAAATCGCTCGAACTGATGCCAAAATCAACCTGTTCCATTTTGGAACAGGTTGCAGCCGACGGGAGAATGCGAAAACTTAATTATTACAATCTTGACGCAATTATTTCTGTCGGTTATCGCGTTAACTCCAGGCGCGCTACGCAGTTCCGTATTTGGGCAACTTCGGTTCTAAGAGGCCACATTTTGAAAGGATATACGATTAACAGGATGCGGCTTCGGGAGGCGGGACTTAAGGAATTTGAGCAGGCCGTTGCTCTGGTCAAAAGGACTTTGGATTCTCGTTCTCTTACTGATGCTGAATCAAGGGGTTTGCTTGATGTGATTACGAATTACTCTTCGGCCTGGGTTCTTCTGCAAAAATATGATGAAGGCGCTTTGCCCGAACCCAAAACGAAGGTATCAAGGCAAAAGTTCAGTTATGATTTCTGCAGGCAGGTTATCAATCGGCTCAAGACCCAGCTAATCGGGAAAAAAGAGGCGTCGGCTTTGTTTGGACTTGAAAGAGGAGGACAATTACAGGGGATTGTGGCGGCAGTACGGCAAACATTCGATGGGAAGGAATTGTATCCCAGTATTGAGGAAAAGGCCGCTCATTTGTTGTATTTTGTAATTAAGGATCATCCGTTTATTGACGGGAACAAGCGTATCGGGGCGTTTCTATTTATTGTTTTTCTGGCAAAACATCGTTATTTACATCGTAAAAACGGCGAGCGCAAAATCAATGATAATGCCCTGGTTGCCCTTGCTTTGCTGGTTGCAGAGAGCACTGTCGGCCATAAGACCTTGATGATCAGGCTGATTATGCATTTTTTGAGTGAGGTGTAATCCGGGGCCCGATGTTGATAGTAGGGGTTTTGACGCGCCGATGCCGCTTTTTGCTCATCCCTCTGCGGGTTTTCAACAACGCTTGTTAATTTCTTGACGAGATGGATATTTGTGGTATTCTTTTAACTTAAGATTAATAACCCAACAAACCATGTCATTAAACGACAATCTTGATAGTCACGCCGATTTTTCCGGTGGAGGTCCGGATTTTGGTGGAGGATTAAATGCAAATGAATGTAATGACGATTTACTCCCCGCAGAGGCGGCCATGTACTACGATTTCTACAAGAAATTTGAAATTGCCGAACTGGATCGGATTGTTACCGATGTAAAATCTTCAGAGTCCCAAAGGCTCGCCGCGGCGAAGCGTCTTTATGAAAAAAAGGTCAATAACGGCTGGAAAGAGGAAAATGAACCGCTTCTTCCGTAATTTCTACGCGCAAAAAACGGGTTCATCTTGACCGGCGCGGAGTTTTTGTCGTGCCCGTTGGAACTACTGTAATAAAGCCGCCTTAGCCGCTTCCACAGAAGGATAAACCGTTATGAATTTATCTATGCCGACTACCTTCAGTAAATCCAGGATATTTTCCGTTGGACGGGCGACCAGTATTTTGCCGCCGCCGCTTTCAACGTTTTGATGGCACTCTGCCAGGCAACCGATTGCGAGGCTGTTCATGTATGTCAGCTTTTCAAAATCAAAGATAAAGAAAAGGTTTTTAGGGTTTTTGACGATGATTTCGTCAAGAATCTTTTTCTTTTCTTCAATATTGCTGGAGTCCATTTGTCCGTCAAATCTGACTATTTTAACCGTTTTTCCCGGGATTGGAGGAGACAAGTCTTCAGTCGTGATATTTAGTACAATCATTTTTGGGGATTAATCGGGTTTATATTAGCACGATATCGGAACCAAGTTAAATTTTTTCAGGCGGGAGGGGAGTGCGGTCTTTACTTTTGCCCTTTATCTTACTATAATCCGCCAGCGTTAAACCGGCTCGACGCCGACACAATTATTAGAAACACTATGCAAAAAATTATCAACATCGCAATCATAGCCCATGTGGATCATGGCAAGACCACTCTTACGGATCATCTCTTAAGGCAGGGAGGGGCTTTTACATCCCATGAAAAGGTGGAAGAGCTGGTCATGGATTCCAACCCCCTTGAGAGGGAAAGGGGCATCACGATCCTGGCAAAAAACTCTTCAATCCATTACGGGGATTACAAGATTAACATCGTTGATACCCCGGGGCATGCCGATTTCGGCTCCGAGGTTGAGCGCGTCCTTAAAATGGTGGATACGGTTTTACTGCTTGTTGATGCCAAAGAAGGCCCTATGCCGCAGACTAAATTCGTTTTGCAGAAGTCACTGCATTTGGGACTCCGTCCGATTGTGATAATCAACAAGATTGACCGTAAAGATCAACGCGCGCACGAAGTCGTTGATATGGTTTTTGACCTTTTTGTCCAACTCGGCGCGAATGATAAACAGCTTGATTTCCCCATCCTGTATAGCGTCGGGCGCGAAGGCTGGGCCAAATATTCAATGGAAGACAAGGGGATTGACCTAAAACCTCTTTTTGAGACGATTGTTAAGCATGTCCCCGCTTATCCGGACCTCCGGAGTAAACCCCTGCAGTTGCAGGTCATCAATCTTGCCTACGACGATTACATCGGCAGGATCGCGCTCGGGCGGGTAAACCAGGGCGTGTTGCTTGCCGGCCAGCAGGTGGCTTTGTGCAGGCGCGACGGCTCGGTCAAAAAATTCAAGATAACCCAGCTTTTTACTTTTGAAGGGATGCACAGGCTGGAATCGCCGGAAGCGCAATGCGGTGACATCGTGGCGTTTGCGGGTATGCCGGACATTACGATTGGCGAGACCGTCTGCGAGCCGGAAAATCCCTTGCCGTTACCACTTTTGGAAATAGACGAGCCGACCCTTTCCATGAATTTTTTGGTCAATAATTCCCCGTTTGCCGGAAAGGAAGGTAAATTTGTGACGACCCGTCATATAAGAGAAAGGCTTGAACGCGAACTGCAGACGAATGTTGGTCTTAAGGTTGAGCCGATTGAAGGCACGGACGGGTATAAAGTGTCCGGAAGAGGAGAATTGCATCTTTCCATTTTACTTGAAACGATGCGTCGCGAAGATTTTGAACTTCAGGTTTCACAGCCGGAAGTAATTTTTAAGACCATCAACCATGAAAAAATGGAGCCGGTTGAATTGCTTATAATCAGTCTTCCGGATGATTACGCCGGCGGCGCGATTGAAAAACTGGGTCGCAGGAAGGGTGAAATGCAGAATATGTCTTCAGAGAACGGTTATACCAAACTTGAATATACGATCCCGACCAGGGGATTACTCGGTTTTCGTTCCGAATTCATCATGGATACCCGCGGAAAAGGAATGATGGATCACAGCTTTTTCAGATATGAACGGTACAAAGGTGAAATTGCCAGAAGGAACAACGGGGTTCAGATTTCCGGTTTCAACAGTGTCAGTGTCGCTTTTGGCCTCTGGAATCTGCAGGAACGCGGAAAGATGTTCATCGGGCCTGGGGTTGCGGTTTATGAAGGGATGATTGTCGGGGAAAACGCCAAGTCCGATGACCTGATCGTGAATCCCGCCAAAGAGAAAAAGCTTTCCAACATGCGCACATCCGCTTCCGATGCCGCTATCCGCCTGACTCCGCATCTTGAAATGACCCTTGAACAGGCTTTGGAATACATTCAAATGGATGAACTGGTGGAAATTACCCCAAAAACCATCCGTCTTCGCAAAAAACTTCTGACCGAAAATCAGCGCAAAAGGGCTGACAGGCCGGAGAAGGAGTAGGGATATAAAACGATAATCATTAATTGATGGGTATTGCTTCGCGCAATACCCTGTTTGGTGTGGCGCCCCGCCAGGGCGGGGACCGGAAGTTCATGCTGTCGTACAAAAAAAGCGGCCGATTTTATTCGACCGCCTTCTTTTTGGATTCCGCTTATTAGGCAAGAGCCACTTTTTCGGCTTTAGGTCCTTTAGGGGACTGGCCGATTTCCATGGTGACGCTGTCGCCTTCACGCATGTCCTTGAAGTTCTGGTCCACGCAATCGTTTGCGTGAAAGAAAACATCCTTTCCTCCGTCTTCCGGAGTGATGAACCCGAAACCTTTTTCGTTCATCTTTTTAATTGTACCTTTCATAAAATGAAAAGTTATGAAATAAATTCCTCAAAGCGTTGTACTGCAGGAATTTATTTACATAACCCCACAAAACTCTACTCATCGGTAAAGCAATTGTACTTTATATCTCGTGAATGTCAATGAAATATGGTGATTATCTTATTACAACCGATAAAATGTCGATTTGCTGGTGTTTACCGGTGAGCATTATTATTATTTCTGCAGGGTCAATGTGACCTTGATTCCGGCATTTTCTTCCTGTTGGCTGCACATCAGGGTAAGGTAGGTATTGCCGTCGCTGTATGTGGCGGTTCGGTAAGTGGTCTCATCGCGCATCTCTTCCGAGGCTTTCAATCCCGCGCCGGTTATAATTTGTGCCTGCGTATCGCATACTGCGGCAAGTTCTCCGTCAGACATGTAAACAAGCCTGTCGTTTTTTCCGATTGTTGATTGTTCAACATTTTTGGCTGATCCTGGTACACCGACATTGCCGATGGTGGCACCGCTGGCGCAGCCTGATATCAATATGACTGCGAGAATAATAAATACGGTAAGCGGATATGAATGTTTCATGGTGCTTGAGGTTAAAAAGTTAAGTGTTTTCCATTTATAAGCCCAGAAGGTAAGCCGCGATCCATGGGAAGACTACGGTTACATCGCTCTGGATTATCTGGTAGTAGCTCTTTGTTGAAAGTTTGTCCCATGTGATTTTTTCTTTGCCGCCCGCGCCGGAATAGGAACCGAATGACATTGGGGAAGAGCCGATTTCAATGAAGCCCGCCCAGTCCCTGACTTTTGGCAGTTGCAGGTCGTGTTTAAGAGAAGGGACAACGCAAATAGGAAAGTCCGCCGCGATTCCTCCACCCAGTTGCAGGAAAGCGATTGGGCTTTTTTTGGATGTTTCCATGTACCAGTCGTAGAGGGAAGTGAAATATTCAAGCCCGCTCTTCATGACTTTTTGGTCAAGCACGGTGCCCTTGTCTTTGCGGTATTTGCCGTCATAGGTATAGCTGGCAAAGATGTTTCCCATTGTTGAATCCTCAAACCCCGGGATTACGATAGGTATGTTTTTTTTGTAGGCGGCGTAGGTCCAGCAGTCGTTTTCGTTGGCTTTTGGGTCCGGTTTGATCAGGCCTTCGGCAAAAAGTCTGCGGAAATATTCGTGGGGGAAGTAGCGCTTGCCTTCTTTTTGCGCTTTTTTCCACATCTTAAAAAGGTGCGGTTCCATGATGCGGACGCTTTCGTCTTCCGGGAGGAAAGTGTCTGTAATCCGGCGGAGACCGGCGTCGCGAAGTTCGGCTTCCTGTTCGGGGGTCAGTTCCGTGTAGCGCGGTATGTAAGAGTAATGCGAATGCGCGACATATCTGTAATATGATTCTTCGTGGTTGGCTCCGGTGGCGGAAACAAGATGGACTTTGTCCTGTCTTATAAGTTCAGCCAGCATCACTCCGATTTGGAAAGAGCTTAAGGCTCCGGCAAGGGTAACGACCAGTTTACCACCGTTGTCCAAATGTTTTTTCAGCCAGGCGGCGGCCTGAAACGACGCTCCGCCGTTGCAATGGTTAAGCGTTCTTTCAGCGTAGGCGGAAACCGGTGTCTTGCTTTTTTTGACATAGGAACTTAGCGTTCCGGAAGCGTTTACGCCCGCTCCCGCGCCGCCTTCGGATATGATCAGTCTTTTAAGATTTGGTGAGAGTCCGGAGATTTTTTTATTCATGGGTGTTTGTTATGTTCAATATGATGTTGATTGATGACGATACGGTAACACGCAAAAAAAAATGAAACAATGAAAGCTTTGGTGTCTGTAGATTTAATGGGGTCAGATAAGCATTATCTCGCTATATAAGCCATTTTGGTGTAAAATATAGTGATGAATTAAAAGGATTTAATGTCTATAAATAACCTGGAAAATCTGCGGGCGATTAACGCGGCATATGTGGAGATGGATTCCGATGGTGTTTTGAAGGAACTCCATACGACCCACAAAGGACTTTCTCATAAAGAAGCGGCAAAAAGGTTATTGGAATACGGGGTGAATGAACCCACAAGAAAAGAAGAACAGCATCTGTTTATTCAATTTCTTTCAAGATTCACGAATCCTCTGGTAATCACGCTTCTTGTAATTGCGACTTTTTCTTTTGTTTTTGGAGAAAAGGTCAGCGCTTTGCTTGTCGCGATTATGGCTGTTTTAAGCGTTTTGATCTCATTTATCCAGGAATTTAAGGCTAACAAGGACGCGGAAAGGTTGATAGATATGGTTCATGTTGCCTGCAATGTAATCCGTGAAGGGAAGATGATTTCCCTTAAATTGAAAGAAGTTGTTCCCGGGGATATCGTTGATCTTTCCGCGGGAGACCTGGTTCCGGCGGATCTTAGGATAATCTCCGCCAAAGATCTTTTTGTTAACCAGTCCGCCTTTACGGGTGAAGCTTTCCCCGTTGAGAAATTTGCCGAAGCCCAGGGAAAAGGCCAGTACGCCGTTACCAGCCATACAAATATTGCATTGATGGGGTCAAGTGTCATAAGCGGAACCGCACTTGGAGTTGTTCTTCAAACCGGAAAAAATACGGAGATCGGCAAGATGTCGCATGAATTGCAGAAAACGGAACCGGATACGGCTTTTGATAAGGGGATACGCGGATTTACCATTTTGATGGTCAAATTCATGGTCGTTCTTGCGATGGTGGTTTTTGCAATAAACGCGCTTACAAAGGGGAATCTGGTTGAAGCATTCCTTTTTGCGCTTGCGGTTGCGGTAGGGCTTGCTCCGGAAATGCTGCCGATGGAAGTGACCCTCAATCTTTCCAAGGGAGCAATTAACATGTCCAAAAAAGAAGTAATCGTAAAAAAACTCAATTCCATCCAGAACTTTGGCGCGATGGATATTTTGTGCACCGACAAAACCGGGACTCTTACGCTTGACGATATTACGCTGGTCAAGCACATAAACGCGATTGCCGAAACAGATGAGGATGTGCTCCGGTTTGCCGTTATCAACAGTTTCTATCAAACCGGTTTGCATAATGTATTGGATACGGCCGTGCTTAAACACAAGCATCTTGCGGTACGGCAGTATCATAAAATAGATGAAATCCCTTTTGATTTTGTGAGACGGGTTATGTCGGTGATAGTAACCATGGATTACACATACAGGATCATCACCAAGGGCGCGCCGGAGGAGATATTGAAGCGATGTGACCGGTACGAAATAGCCGGTAAGGTTGCCCCTTTGACCAGACAGATGATTACCCGGCTGGAAAAAGAATACGACCTGTTGAGCTCGGAGGGATACCGCGTCTTGTCGCTTGCATATAATGACTATGGTTTGAGCAAGAAACATTTTTCCCATGAGGATGAAAAAGACCTTATCTTCAAGGGGTTTGTGGCTTTTCTTGACCCGCCAAAGCCGACCGTGGCAAAAACGATCCTGGCGCTGGAGAAACTCGGTATCAAGCTGAAGATACTTTCCGGAGACAACGAGCTTGTGACTAAAAAGATCTGTTCGGAAGTGGGGCTGGATATTGAAGGAATGATGGGCGGAGATGAAATGGATAAACTGGACGAAAAGGAACTTGAAAAGAAAATTGAAAAGATCACGATTTTCACACGCCTCAACCCCATTCAGAAAGAGCGCATCATTAAGGCGTTACAGGCCAATAACCATACCGTTGGGTTTCTTGGTGACGGCATAAATGATGCGCCCGCACTTAAAGCGGCGGATGTCGGTATTTCCGTAAATAACGCGGCGGGCATCGCCAAAGACACGGCGGACATAATTCTTCTGCGCAAGAGTCTAAGTGTATTAAAAGACTGCGTAATAGAGGGCAGGAAGACTTTTGGCAATATCATCAAATATGTAAAAATGGGATCCAGTTCCAACTTCGGCAATATGTTCAGCATGATCGGAGCAAGCCTGCTGTTGCCTTTTTTGCCTATGCGTCCGATTCAGATTCTTCTTAATAATTTCCTGTACGACATATCCCAGATTTCCCTTTCGACCGATTCTGTGGATGATGAATACATCAATAACCCCCGTCCCTGGAATATAGAATCCATCAAGAAGTTCATGATCTTTATCGGGCCGATCAGCTCGCTTTTTGACTATCTCACCTTTGCCGTGATGTGGTTTGTTTTTGGCGCAACCACGCCGGCCCAGCAGGCGTTATTCAACACAGGATGGTTTCTGGAATCGCTTGCCAGCCAGACGCTGGTCATTTACATCATCCGCACCAATCGTATCCCATTCATTCAAAGCAATCCCAGCAAGCCGCTTGTAATAACAACGCTTCTGGTGCTGGCATTTGCCTTTATTTTTGCCAACAGCGGACTTGGCGCAATCATGGGATTCACGCCTCTGCCGTGGCAATTCTTTGTAATCCTGTTCTTCATGCTTGTAACTTATCTTGCTCTGGTTCAGACCGTGAAAAGCTGGTTCCTGAAGAAATACGGGTATTCCTGATTGTGGAGCCCGGCTCCTGGATGAGAAGCGGTTTTTGGATTACAATGTGTCAGTATCATTAAAAATCTTAAAGAATCATATCCATGGAAAAAGAGTTTCAGGATGACCATGTTTTTGGATTCCAGCTGTTGCTGGATTTTTACGGTTGTTCGCAAAAGGCGTGCGATGACCTTGAACTTTGCTATGATTTTCTGGATAAGATCGTTGATGATCTTGGGATGAAAAAGCAGGCGCCTCCGGAAGTTTTTAAGAGCGATGCGGAGCTTTATCCCGATAAGGCGGGTCTTTCCGGGTGGGTGCCTCTCATTGAAAGCAGTGTGGTCATCCATACCCTTTCAAAAAAAGGGTTCATCACGATTGACATCTATTCCTGCAAATATTTTGATCCCCAAAAAGCGGAACGGTTCTGCGAAAAAT
>Ga0209668_10000431_pt1 | contig 17395 bp, 15 predicted proteins | sample FrelakmetPLP11PL_FD_187150 | JGI IMG/M metagenome (GOLD analysis project Ga0209668, IMG submission 187150) | Freshwater lake sediment microbial communities from the University of Notre Dame, USA, for methane emissions studies - PLP11 PL (SPAdes)... | ecosystem: Environmental > Aquatic >... | reverse complement strand
TGGATTGGCGCCGCGCGATCGGTAGAACATAGGGCTTCAACCCTGGGGGGACTAACCTCCTCAGGTACCCCCCTCTGACGGAGATTCCGCCACGATGCTATCGACGATTCTGGCCTTCGCCCAAGGCGCTGCGGCTGCGGCGCCGGCCGCGGCTGAAGGCGCCCACAAGAGCGAGTTTGACCTCGCGATGCCCGACCTGTCCTCGGCTTCCTTCCTCAACGGAAGCCTCAACGGCCACGACCTGCTGCTGGGAGGCATCTTCATCTGCCTCCTGGGCATCGTGTTCGGCCTCGTGGCCTTCGCCCAGCTGCGCAACCTGCCTGTGCACTCGGCCATGCGCGAGGTCTCGGAGCTGATCTACGAGACCTGCAAGACCTACCTCTTCACGCAGGTCAAGTTCATCGTCGTGCTGGAGCTGTTCATCGGCGCGGTGATCGTGGCCTACTTTGGCCTGATCCTGCACAAGCCGGCCAGCGAGATCCTGCTGATCCTCGTGTTCAGCCTGATCGGCATCGCCGGCTCGGTCGCCGTGGCGGCCTTCGGCATCCGCGTAAACACCTTCGCCAACTCGCGCACGGCCTTCGCAGCGCTGGGCGGCAAGCCCTACCCCGTCTACCAGATCCCGCTCAAGGCGGGCATGTCGATCGGCATGCTGCTGATCAGCATCGAGCTCTTGCTGATGCTGGTCGTGCTGCTCTTCATCCCCAATGACGTGGCCTACAAGTGCTTCCTCGGCTTCGCCATCGGCGAGTCGCTGGGCGCTTCGGCGCTGCGCATCGCGGGCGGCATCTTCACCAAGATCGCCGACATCGGCTCCGACCTGATGAAGATCGTCTTCAACATCAAGGAAGACGATGCCCGCAACCCGGGCGTGATCGCGGACTGCACCGGCGACAACGCCGGCGACTCGGTCGGCCCCACGGCGGACGGCTTCGAGACCTACGGCGTCACCGGCGTCGCCCTGATCAGCTTCATCCTGCTGGCGGTCGCAGAGCCGGCCTCCCAGGTCCAGCTGATCGTCTGGCTGTTCGCCATGCGCGTCCTGATGATCGTGGCCTCGGCGCTGTCCTACTGGATCAACGAGGCCATTTCGAAGGCCCGCTACGGCAACGCCAGTCACTTCGACTTCGAAGCCCCGCTGACCTTCCTGGTCTGGCTGACCTCGTTTGTCTCGATCGCCGTGACCTACGCGGCCTCCTACCTGCTGATCCCCACGCTGGGTGACGGCACGCTGTGGTGGAAGCTGTCGACGATCATCACCTGCGGCACGCTCGCAGGCGCGATCATCCCCGAGCTGATCAAGGTCTTCACCTCGCCGAAGTCGGGCCACGTGCTTGAGTGCGTCGAAGCCTCCAAGGAAGGCGGCGCCAGCCTCAACGTGCTGGCCGGTCTCACGGCGGGGAACTTCAGCGCCTACTGGATGGGTGTGGTCCTCGCGATCCTGATGGGCATCGCGGTGTACTTCGCGCCCGCTCTGAGCGCCATCATGCAGTTCGAGGCGATCTTCGCCTTCGGTCTGGTGGCCTTCGGCTTCCTCGGCATGGGTCCCGTGACCATCGCCGTCGACTCCTACGGCCCGGTGACGGACAACGCCCAGTCGGTGTACGAGCTGTCGCTGATCGAAGAGGTCAAGGACGTGAAGAACGGCATCCAGAAGGAGTTCGGCTTCACGCCGGACTTCGAGAAGGCCAAGCACTACCTCGAAGAGAATGACGGCGCGGGCAACACCTTCAAGGCCACGGCCAAGCCGGTGCTGATCGGCACGGCGGTGGTAGGCGCCACCACGATGATCTTCGCGACCATCATGGCGCTGAAGGGCACGGCGGCATCGCCGGAGGCGTTCTACTCCAGCCTGTCGCTGCTCAACCCCAACTTCCTCCTCGGCCTGATCCTTGGCGGCGCAGTGATCTACTGGTTCTCGGGTGCCTCCACCCAGGCCGTGGCCACAGGTGCTTACCGCGCGGTCGAGTTCATCAAGAAGAACATCAAGCTCGACAACGGCTCGGGCAAGGCCTCGATCGAGGACTCCAAGAAGGTGGTGGCCATCTGCACGGAGTACGCGCAGAAGGGCATGTGGAACATCTTCCTGGCGGTGTTCTTCCTCGCTCTCGCCTTCGCGTTCTACGACCCCTACTTCTTCATCGGCTACCTGATCGCGATCGCCCTGTTCGGCCTGTTCCAGGCTCTGTTCATGGCCAACGCAGGCGGCGCCTGGGACAACGCGAAGAAGGTCGTGGAAGTCAACCTGAAGGCCAAGAACACCCCGCTGCACGCAGCGACGGTGGTCGGCGATACGGTCGGCGATCCGTTCAAGGACACCAGCTCGGTGGCGCTCAACCCGGTGATCAAGTTCACCACGCTCTTCGGCCTCTTGGCCGTTGAACTGGCGCTGTCGCTCGCAGGCCAGCCGGTGCTCGGCTACCTCGCGGTGGGCTGCTTCCTCGCGGCGAACTTCTTCGTCTACCGTTCCTTCTACGGCATGCGCATCAAGAGCTGATTCCGGCTCCTGATCCTGAAAATGACCGCGGCCGGTCCTGCGCAGAGCAGGGCCGGCCGCGGCGCTTTGGGGCAGTCGCGGGTCAGCTGCCCGCAGTACGATTGCGACGCGCGCGCCAGAACTCGATCACGATCGGCAGCACCGAGACGATGATGATGCCGAGGATCACGTACTGGAAGTTCTTCTTCACCACCGGCATGTTGCCGAAGGCGTGGCCTAGGTAGACGAAGCCCGCGACCCAGACGATGCCGCCGATCACGTTGAACATGGCAAAACGCGGATAGCTCATCGTGCCGATGCCTGCCACGAACGGCGCAAAGGTTCTGACGATGGGCACGAAGCGTGCGAGGATGATCGTCTTGCCGCCGTACTTCTCGTAGAAGGCCTGAGTCTTGACGAGGTGCTCGGGGTTGAACAATCGCGAGCGCTCCCACCGGAACACCTTCGGCCCCAGGTACTTGCCGATCGAGTAGTTGACCGCATCGCCGGTGATCGCGGCGATGATCAGCAGGATCACGATCGAGTGCACGCCGATCGGCGAACCCTCCGTTGCCGCCAGCGCTCCGACTGCGAACAGCAGCGAGTCACCCGGCAGGAAGGGCGTCACGACCAGCGCCGTCTCGCAGAAGATGATCGCGAACAGCACCACATAGAGCCACGGGCCCAGATCCGCGGCCCACGTGTTGAGATGCTGGTCGAGGTGCAGAAAGACGTCGATGAACTGCTTGAGAAGGTCCATGGGGCATCCAGATGTCGGCCGAAACGGGGGGCCCGAGTGTAGCCCTCCCCAGGGAAACGGATTCCACGCTATTCTGAGGTTCGTGCTGATTCCTCTGCTGCTGTTCCAGTCGATCGCGGGCCAGACCCTCACCCCCGGCGGGTTGCCGGCGAGCATCCAGACCGAGCGCGTGCGCATCGCCGTGATTGGCGACTTTGGAAACGGGTCCGCCGAGTCTGCCCAGGTGGCGGCTCTCGTGCACGGCCTCGACCCGCAGTGGGTCGTGACCGTGGGCGACAACAACTATCCTCTGGGCGAAGCGAGCACGATCGATGCCAACATCGGAGCGCTCTACTCGCGCTACATCGGCAACTACGCGGGTGCCTTCGGAGCTGGAGCTGCGAGCAACCGCTTCTTCCCCGCGATGGGCAACCACGACTGGTACAGCAGCGTGCCGGGCCAGCCCTACCTCGACTACTTCACGCTGCCGGGCAATGAACGCTACTACGAGCAGCGTCTGGGGCCGGTGCACCTGTTCGTTCTCGACAGCGACAGTGCCGAACCCGACGGCAATTCCTCGACCTCGGTCCAGGCCCAGTGGCTGCAGTCGGGTCTTGCTGCGAGCGATGCGCCCTTCTGCGTGGTGGTGCTCCACCACCCGCCCTACTCGTCCGGCTCGCACGGCTCGCAGGCCCAGTTGCAGTGGCCATTTGCCGCCTGGGGCGCCGATCTGGTGCTGCAGGGACATGACCATGTCTACGAGCGCATTCAGCGCGGCGGCTTCCCCTACATCACGACGGGACACGGCGGTACCCCGCTGTACGCCGCGCCCAATCCGATTGCGGGCAGCGAGTCGCTCTATACGGCGCGACATGGCGCGCTGTGGATGGAAGCCACGCAGGATGCGCTGCTGCTGCAGGCGCTCGACACCCATTCCACCGTGATCGACGAGTGCGTGCGCTTTCCGAACATGCCCGTGCCCCCCAGTGCGGCAATCGTGCCTCTCGCGTCGACATGGCGCTACCTCGACACCGGCGTCGCGCCCGCCGCCGACTGGATGCAGCCGAGCTTTGATGATTCCAGCTGGCCGAGCGGCCCCGGCGAGCTCGGCTACGGGGATGGCGATGAGGCCACCGTGGTGCAAAGCGGCCCGGCGGGCAACCACCACATCACGACCTGGTTCCGGAAACGCTTCCTGGTCGCGAATCCCGCGCTCTACACCGATCTCGAAGCACTGCTTCGGATTGACGATGGAATGGTGCTCTACCTCAACGGTGTCGAGGTCGCGCGCCGCAACCTGCCGACTGGCGCAGTCACGGATTCGACGCCGGCTCTGACGGCGGTCAACGGAGCCGCGGAGAGTGCGCTGACGCCGTTCTCAGTTCCGCTCTCGCTGCTGCAGGCAGGTTCCAACCTTCTGGCGGTGGAGGTCCATCAAGTCAACGCCACAAGCAGCGACATCAGCTTCGATCTGGAGCTGCGCGGCAGCCTCTACGGCACGGCGCTGATCCCGCGCGGGAGCGACTGGCGCTACAAGGATGACGGCATCGCACCCCCAGCGAGCTGGACCCAGCCGGGCTTTGCGGATGCCAGCTGGGCCAGCGGTCTGGCTCAGCTGGGATACGGCGACGGTGACGAGACGACGCTCGTGCAATCGGGACCGGCGGGCAATCACCACATCACGACTTGGTTCCGCAAGTCGTTCAGCGTGGTCAACCCCGCACTGGTGCAGGGTCTCTATCTGCGGCTGCTCGCGGACGATGGCGTGCAGGTCCATCTCAATGGCGCACCCGTGTTCCGCCGCTTCCTGCCGCGAGGCCGCATCACGCCCGGTACCCAGGCCGGCTATTCCGTATCGGGAGCCGAGGAGTCGCGCTGGACAGGTGCCACGATCGACCACCGGTTGCTGCTGCCGGGCGCCAACGTGATCAGCGTCGAAGTGCACCAGGTAGACCCCTCAAGCAGCGATCTCAGCTTCGATCTCGAGTTGTTCGGACTGTAGATCCACCCCCGAAAAGCAGCTGGACTGATACGATCAAAGCATGGCACGCTCCCCCCTGCTTTCGCACCTGCGTTCGATGGCCCTGCGCTTTGAGTCCTGCCGAGCCAACGGTCTGCCGCTGGAAGCTGCGCTCGAGCGCCGCACGCGCATCTCGCGCCGTCATCTGCTGCAGGGCACCGCCGCGACCATCGGCCTGGCCGCACTCTCGGCTCGTGGCCGTGCAGCGTCGGGCGGTCAGGCATCCGTCGCCGTTGTCGGTGCCGGACTCGCGGGCCTGGTGGCCGCGCGCACGTTGGCTGACCGCGGGGTCAACCCGACGATCTTCGAGGCCTCCACGCGCGCCGGCGGGCGCGTCACGACGGACTTCACCACGTTCGCGGCCAGCGCTCAGCGTGTCGAGCGCGGCGGCGAATTGATCGACACCGGACATCGCAAGCTGCGCAAGCTCGTGCGCAAGCTGGGTCTCTCCGTCGATGATCTGCTCGCCAGCGAGCCCGCAGGCACGCAGGCGCTGGGCATCTTCGGCGGCCAGATCTACACCTTCGCGCAGGCGGAGCAGGACTTTGCCGCCTTGTACCCCGCGCTGCATCAGGATGTGGTGCATGCACCGTTCCCGACGCTCTACAACTCCTACACCAGCAGCGGCTACGCCCTCGATCAGCTCTCGATCGACCAGTGGATCGCGCTGCGCGTGCCCGGCGGCCTGCAGTCGCGGCTGGGCCAGTTGCTCTCGGTGGCCTACGACATCGAGTATGGAGCGCCGGCCAGTCAGCAGAGCTCGCTCAACCTCATCTACCTGCTGGGGTACGGTTCCACTCCCAACAACTTTGCGCTGTTCGGTGAGTCGGATGAGCGCTTCCGCGTGCGCGGCGGCAATGAGCAGGTGACGCAGCTGCTGGCCCAGCCTTTCCTGAACCAGCTGCAGCTTGGTCACCAGCTGACCGCGATCCGGACCCTGCCCAACGGACGCCAGCGGCTGACATTCAGCACGGCGGGCGGCACGCACGAGCAGCTCTTCGACCACGTCATCCTCACCGTGCCCTTCGCAGTTCTGCGCAGTTCCGTGGATCTCTCGCAGGCCAATCTCCAGCCGCGCAAGCGTGTGGCGATCGACAATCAAGGCATGGGCACCAACGCCAAGCTCCACGTGCAGTTCAACGACCGCTTCTGGCATGCGCTGGGCTGCAACGGAGAGACCTTCGGCGACACCGGCTTCCAGAACACGTGGGAGGAGACCCGCGCGCAGTCGGGCACGCGCGGCATCCTCAACAACTTCCTCGGCTCGCTGGGCACGGGTCTGGCAGGCCTCACGCCACAGGCGGCCGCGCTGCGTTTCCTGGGGCAGGTTGAACCTGTGCTGCCGGGCGCCACCAGCCGCTATGCCGGCGTCGCAAGCATCGACTATTGGCCGGGTTCGCCCTGGCAACGTGGTTCGTACAGCTACTGGAAGGTCGGCCAGTACACGAGCTTCGCCGGCGTGGAGCGTGAAGCCGAGGGCACGCTGCACTTCGCCGGAGAGCACACCTCCGTCGACTTCCAAGGCTACATGGAGGGCGCCGTGGAATCCGGCGAACGCGCTGCCGACGAGGTCCTGGATGCCATCTGAGCCGCAGCTCGATCCGCGCGTCGACGAGTACATCCGCAAGGCCCGCCCCTTCGCGCAGCCGATCCTGATCGAGCTGCGTCGGCGCATCCACGCCGCCTGTCCGCAACTCAGCGAGACGATCAAGTGGGGCATGCCGGCCTTTGAGTACAAGGGCCCGCTGGCGGGCATGGCTGCTTTCAAGCAGCACTGCGTATTCGGTTTCTGGAAGCACGAGCTGCTGCTGAAGGATAGCGCGCGCGCCAAGCAGGCCATGGGCAGCTTCGGACGCATCACCAGTCTGGAAGATCTGCCCACGCAGGCGGCCTTCCGCACGCTGGCGCGGCGAGCGGTGCGGCTCAATGAACAGGGTGTGCGGGCACCGCGCACGAAAACGCGCTCAGGGCAATCGGCATCGATGCATCCCGAGCTGAGGCGTGCGTTGCGTGCAGCACCCGCCGCCCGCCGCTTCCTCGAGAGCCTGCCGCCAAGCCAGCAACGCGAATACCTCGACTGGATCGCGGAGGCCAAGCGCGACGAAACCCGGGCACGGCGCATCACCACCGCCGTCGAATGGCTGGGCCAAGGCAAGCGCCGTCACTGGAAGTACGAGCCTAAGGCGCGGGGATCGACCAGGACCAGCTGAGGCCGGCGTACCACTCCTCATCCTGCTGCGCGATCACCAGACCGATCGAGTGGTCCTGCAGCGTGCGATCGATCACCGTGTGGAAGTTGTAGCCGTCCCACAGGTGCAGAGAGTTCCAGTCCTCTGCCCATGCGATCGACAGGCCGCCGATCACGGAGGTCTTATCCTCGTAATCATCGTAGGACAGACCCACATAGGGCGCGATGGGCAGGTCGGTCCAAGCCTCGACGCTCTTCACGAACGTCATGTTGTAGGAAGTGCCCTTGCTGGAGCCGATGCGAGCGCTCGAAGTTCCCAGAATCAGGGCGGGTCGCTCATCGGTCTCATCCCACAACCGCCAGTTGGCGATGGGCTCCACATTGTCGGCCAATGGGTTGTATTCGATGCCCGCGGAGAATGATGGTGTGAACTGGTAGCTGAGCGTGGTGCGTATGCGCGCACGATCTGCCGGAATGCCGGGGATCACCCGCGCGCCGAGCACGAAATAGCCGCTGTCCTCCCCCGCCGCACGGACGGAGCGCCCTTCGCCGGGTCAGAGGGGTCAGGCAGGAACGCGGGATTCGGGTCGCGGCGCTTCCTGCAGCAGAGCCGACAACAGCAGTGTGGTGATCAGCATGGCAACAGCCTATCCGGGAAATGCCCGAATGGCGAGTAGACCAGCGGCGCAGCCAATGCCGACCAACCCGAATGTATGCACCCCCCGAAGGCAGTGGGTCGAAATGAACTAGCGGTGGCGCTTACCGCCACCCTTACTGCTTGCCTTGTCGGGACCCGCCTTCTTCGAGCGGCGCTGTTCCCCGTGCCAATCATGTCCATGGGGTTCCACGCCGATGTCGCGCATCATCTTGCGCAGCTCGAGCGAGTGCATTTCCTCGGCGGCAATCTGCGTGCGTGCGAACTCCTCGAGGTAGACGCTCGAGTCCTCGACAACACCGAGCAACTCCTTGTAGAGCTTCAGCGCGCGGGCTTCATGCGCCGCACTCTCCTCGAGGATGTCGCGCATGGCGTGGCGGTACGTCTCGTCGATCGAGGCGATCTGCAGCGTGGGGTGACCGCCCAGTCCGGTCAGAAGCTCGCCCGCCTGCTGCGCATGCAGCAGCGACTCCGTGGCCTGCGCCTTCATGAAAGCCACGATCGGGATGCGATTGGGACCGGTGACCATCAGCGAGTAGTGCGTGTAGCGCACGACGCCCGCAAGCTCGAACTCCATGATGCGGGAGAGCAGGGTCAGCGTCTTTTCCGTGTCGAGATCCTTGAGAGGCATGCTGGAATGGTACGGCCTGCGGGCTCAGGAAGCCAAGACGCTGCGTGCGGCCGCGAGACCGCTTTGGAGCGCACCGTCGAGGCTGGCGAGGCCCAGAGCGTCCCCCGCGGCATGAACGCCGGCGGGCAGGCCCAGCTGCAGCGGTGCGAGCGGCAGGGCGTGCGCGATGCGGTCCGTGCGCAGGTGTCGCCAATTGGCCGCACCCGCCCCGTACCATTGCATCAGCTGCGTGCGCACGCGCCACTCCAGATCGCCTGCGGCCAATGCCTCGCGATCGACGACGCTGACCGAGACCAGTTCCGAACCGGCCGGCGCGTAGCTGCGCGAGACTTGGCTGAGACACACCAGCGTCTGAATCGGACCGCCGCGCCCGCCGCCATCCCCAGTGCGGAACCCCTCGCCGTTCAGGACAAGAATCGGCTCGCGGTGCGGAGGGGTCGAACAGGCGAAGTAGAGCGCGGCAGTGGCATGCATCGCGGGAGCAGGCAAGCCTGCGAGCCGCGCCAGCTCGCGCGGCCCGCTCGCCAGCACCACCGCCTTGGCGAGCACGCTCGAGCCATCCTCCAGCACGACGCGACCGCTCTCGACGGACTGCACGCGCGCATGCAGGCGCACGGTTCCGCCCGGCAGATCTTCGGCCAGCTGCTCAGGGATCGCCCCCATGCCGCGCTCGGGCAGCACGGTCGGCCCGCCGGAGAACGCGCGCCAGACGGACTCCAGCTTGCGCACACCCGTGGCAAGTTCGTTCTCGAGGAACACGCCGCCGAGGAAAGGGCGGAAGAAGCGCTGCAGCAGCACATCGCCGAAACCTTCCTGACGCAGCGCTTCGAGCGTGCTGCAGGAGTCGGGGTAGCGCGCCAGGCGCGCGGGCTGCAGACGCAGTCGTGCCACGCGCAACTTGTCACCCGCGCTGCCGATCGAGTTTGTGAGACTGCGCAGACCATCTGCAGGCCGCAGCAGCGGATCCGCCACGCGCTCGAAGCGACCGTTCACGCGCACCAGCGCGCCGGGATAGAACGGCTTCAGGCGCAACGCCTTGTAATCGAGCTCCGCGCGGGCTGTCGGGTAGGCTGCCAGCAGCACCTGAAAGCCGCGATCAAGCTGAAACCCATCGACGCGATCGGTCGCCACTCGTCCACCGATGCGGCCTGAGCCCTCGAGCACCAGCACGCGCCGTCCGATCCGCGAGAGCGAGCGTGCACAGGCGAGGCCCGCCACACCCGCTCCCACCACCACGCAATCCCAAGCCTGATTCATGGCCCGTCACTCGACAGAATCCGGCTCAGGCTTGCAAGAAGGTCTCGGCGGCCGCCCAGCCTGACAGCACGGCCCCCTCCACACGGGGTCCGCCGCAGGCATCACCGGCCAGCAGCGCCAGCGGCTCGCGGCTCAGCGTCACGCAGCGCTCCGGCAGCACGGTCAGCGGCGTGGAATAGCGCCAGCCATGCACCTCGAAATCGAGTACCGCTCCGTCGATCCACTCCCCCGCCAGACGCAGCAGCTCATGGCCTACCGTGCGTCGATCCTCGTCCCAGTGGCGCAGCGAGAACTCCGCGCCGGCATGGATCGTGAGACAGGGTGCGGCGCTGATGCCCTTGTGCTGGTTGTCGGCGATCCAGGCTAGCGGTCCGGAGGAGAAGCGCTTCACACCCGGCGCACGCAGTCGAGAGGGCCGTGCAAGGCGCACCATCACCGCGAGGCAACGCTCGTAGTCGATGGCTCGCAGCGCATCGTTCGCACCTTCGGGGTACAGCTCGAGGCTCTGCGGAACAGGAGCCGTGAGCAGCACTTGCGCCGAGCGCAGCAGTGCACGGCCATCACCCTCGCACTCGACCTCGAAGCCATCCGCCCGCCGGTGGACGCGCTGCACGCGCACCTGCAGCCGCACATCCAGCCCCGTGGCGAGCTGCTTGGCGAGCGCATTCATCGAGCGCACGCCCCGGTACCGCGGATGACCGTCAAAGGGCTCTTCGAAGCCGCGACTCCACTCGCTCGCTTCGCCAGCGCGCAGCCACTGCTCCACCAGTGCGGCGAATCGCGGATCCCGCGCCGTGAAGAACTGCGCGCCGTGATCGGCGATGGTCCCCTCGGACAGGCGCCGCGTGGCCATGCGTCCGCCGACGCCGCGTCCCTTGTCGAGCACGATCGTGGAGACCCCGTGGTCGCGCAGCGCACGGGCAGCCGTCAGGCCGCTCAATCCGGCACCCACGATCAGGACATCTGCATCTTGTGCCATCGTTGCAAGGTATTTCGCACCCCGACAGGCTCGGGATGCGCAGCAGCGAGCTAGTTCCGGCGCGCCGGTGCGCGCAGCGAGTGCAGCAAGGTCGCGACGAGAAGAATGCCGGCACCCACCAGAGCAAGCCGACCGGGAGCTTCGCCGTGCACCAGCAGGCTCCACAGGGGGTTGAGCACCGGTTCCAGCAGCAGCAGCAGCGTCACCTCCAGGGCCTCGAGCTCGCGCACGGCCTTGGTCACCAGCAGATAGGCCAGCGCGATCTGAAACACGCCGATGTACACCAGCCAGGCCCAGCTGCCGGCACCGGCCTCGGAGATCGTCGTCGGTCCGCTGGCGAAGGCCCAGCCGAGACAGGCGAGCGCCGCGATGGCATTGCCCGCCACGACCGCCTGCAGCGTCATGTCGCCGCTGCCGGTCTTGGCCAGCCAGCGAAAGCCCATCATCGAAAGCCCCCAGCCCACGCCGGAGATGAGACCGATCTGATTGCCAAGCTGCGGATCGGGTGCTGTCGCGGAAGGTTGCGCTTCGTCGAAGAAGAAGCAGGCCAGCCCCGCCGCCATCGCCACGAAGAACCACAGATCACGCAGCTTCCAGCGTTCCCCCAGCAGGAATGGAGCCAGTATCAGCACATACAGCGGTGCGGTGGCCTGCAAAAAGATCGCGTTGGCCGAGGTTGTCAGCTTGTTGGCGACCACGAAGGTCGAGAGCGTCGCGGCGTAGATCACGCCGACCAGCCAGGCGCGCCCCGAAGGCCAGGTGCGCGCCAGCGGCGCCAGCGCCAGGAAGGCCACCAGCGCGATGCTCGAGCGCAGGCCCGCCAGCTCAAAGCCGCGGAATTCGCAGGCCTTGATCGCGACACCGCCGGTTGAGAACAGCGCTGCGGCGCACAGGAGTTGGATGCGGGCCTTGGCCGAAGTCAGCATGCGGTGCCGGAGGATGCTAGCGTACGGAGCATGTGGAACCGAGCGCGCAGCTATCGCGATCTGTGCGAATGCGCGGCGCGCTTCGTCGAGGGGCGCTCACGCTCCTTCCCGGGTTGGGGAGCGCAGTTGCTCGACGCCGAGAGCGAGCCGCTCGTGCCGGTGCTGGCGCGCCTGTGCCGCGCCGGCCTGCTGACCACGGCCTCGCAGCCGGGCCGTGGCCCTGATGCGAGCGGCTACGAACAGCGCGCGTTCGTGGCCGGATTCCTGAGCCCGGCTGCACTGCAGGCACTCCGGAAGGCGGCTCCTGCCCTGCGTTGCGCCGGAAAGCGCGCAGTGGCACTGTCACGCGATGCGCGTGGCGCACGCGTCATCGGCCGAGCCGGAACACACGCACATGAATGCGACCTGTTCGCCGAACGCATCAGCGCATCGGCCCTGCGTCAGCTCGATGGCCGCGTGCATGTGACGATCTACGATCCGATCTGGGGCCGCGAGGGCTGGCTGTGGCAGCAGCTGGAACGCTGGCTCAGCGCACGATCTGCGCCAGGCCGTAGACCTCGAGTTTTGTGCCGTCGAGCTCCAACTGCCCCTTCGCAACCGTCACGCAGGCGCCCCCGACGACCCAGCTGACGAGCGTGTTGCGCTCCGACAGAGCGACCTCCAGCTTGCCCGCGCCGCGGATCGGCTCCATGCGCCAGCGGCCGGGCCAGCGGAAGAAACCGGCCGCCTGCTCCCAGCGATCCGCGCGCAGTTTCGCATCGCTCCACTCCACCGTCGCGGAGCGCGCCAGAAAACCGGTGCGCGGCTGCAGCAGCGACTCGAGCTCGCCGCCCGTGGAGTGAAGCACCAGCAGCTCCGCCGACTCGCCGCGTCCGGCCAGTGCGTACAGTCCGTTCCATCCGTCACCGAACAGACCCGCATCGGGATCCGTGATCAGATTGAGCCCGGGCAGCAGCGTCACTTCGCGCAAAGCCTGTCCCTTGAACTCGCGCTGCTTCCACTTCAGCACCGCGGGACCCCCGGCGCGGGTGAACAGTCCCTTGGTGTTGCGCTGCTGCGAGCGCGACACGAGCGCGCCCGTCTGCAGCGTGGGATGCGCCTCGGAGCCCTGCAGCTGCCAGCCCTTGGCATCGTCGCCGCGGACGGTGTACTGCGGCGAGTCGCGCAAGGCGAGCGGCTCGGTCGGTGCCAGCTTGTACTCGCCGGCCCCCTGGAGCTCGATCCAGCCCTCTTTTTCCAGGTGCAGCGTGAACCACTGCTCGTTCTGAAGCCGCGCGCCGTCCTTCCCGCGGTTGAAGTCGGCCGCGAACAAAACCCGACGACCTTCGGACTCGCCCACGAATACGAAGAAATCCGAGGCATAGGCCTGAGGGGCGGCGCGGCAGCGCTCCCACTCAGAACGATAGGTCTCCGATTCCGCACTCAACAGGGTCGTCAGCAACAGAGCCAGCATGGTCCCTAGGCTACGCAACCAAAGGGCCTGAAGTTGCACGACAGCCCGCCATTCCTACTCTATTCTCACAGAGCCGCCGGCGGCGGCGTACCCCACCCCCATGCCGAACACGACCCGCCCCGATTCCCCCCTCGCGCTGTGGAGCGTGCGACTCTCGGCCCTGTGGCTCGCCACAGGCGCGCTGGCCAAGCTGTTCATCGGCACGCCGGCTTTCCTGCCCGAGTTCATCCGCAATCAGACGCCCTTCAGCCTCGATGTCACCTACATGCTGGTGATCGGCACGGAGCTGGCGCTGGTGGCGCTGGCCTTCCTGCGGCCGCGCAATGCCTGGTGGATGCTGGCTGGACTGTTTGTGTTCTTTGATTTCATCCTCACCACCCAGATCGCGGCGGGTGAGGAGTCCTGCGGATGCTTCGGCGGTCAGATCAAGGTCTCGCCCTGGCTGATGATGAGCATTGACTCCGGGCTGCTGCTGGCACTGCTCGCTTCGCGCCCCTGGACCACGCTGCAGGCCGTCGGAGCCGGGTTGCCGGTGGTCGTCGCGGCGATGCTGGTGAGCTTCGTGGCTCCCGCGCTGTACCTGCGTGCGCAGCTCGCTCCGGCGCAGGCGCCCGAACCAGGTGCAGGCAATGCCGCCACGCAGCCGGCGACGCCGCGCTGGATCGTCATGGAGCCGGACAAGTGGGTCGGCCAGACGATCTACGACATCGCGCAGCTCACGCCCTGGGTCGAAGCGGAGAAGCTGCCCACCGACGGCGTGCTGATCTTTTGGCGTCAGGGCTGCTCGCACTGCGCGGAGCACCTGCGAGCACTGGCAGGCATCGACAAGGGCGAGCAGCCGATCACGCTGGTGCAGATCCGCGATGACCTCAAGGATGGCCGCGCCGTGGACATCATGCCCGAGGGCGGCCATGTGCAGCACCTTGTTCTGCCGGAGAACCTGCAGGTGATGCTGCAGACACCGCACGAGCTGGAGCTCTCCGGCGGCCAGGTGACGCGTTCGCTCGACGAAAAGGCCGGCCGCGAGAAGCTCGGACTGCCTGCGGAAAAGTGAGTCCCGGAGTTCAGCGGCTGGCGACGAGGTAGGCGATCAGGCCCGCGCAATCGCGCGAGGTGCGCCCCTCCGGATCGAGCCGGAACACGCCGTTGCCCGAGCCATCCTTGGCCGACTGCTCGAAGTAGGCGTCGACGCGGCCGAAACCGGCGTCCCGCAGCGCATCGACGAGCTCTGGAATCGACCAGTAACGCCAGATGTAAGTGAACGCGCGCTCCAGCTTCGATCCGTCGCGGAACCGGAAGTGGATGTGGCAATGGTACTCGCCGCTGCCCGGCAGATACTTGGCCTGATCCCAGATGTAGGTCACACCGCGGCCGATGCTGCGGCGCTCCTTGACCTCTGCAAAGGCCTCGCAGCCTCCGTAAGCATCGAGGATGAACAGCCCCTCGGGTGCCAGGCTGCGGCGCGCGGCGCGGAAGTAGCCGACCAGCTCCGCGCGGGTGTGGAACACGGAGTACGAGAAGTTGGTCGCGCTGCGGATGTGCGGTCGGAAGCTGCCGGCGGAACGCACATCGGCGCGGCGCAGTTCGATGCGCGAGCGCGCATCGCCCAGCGGGGCAAGATTGTGCTCCCGGCCCCAGGCGAGCACGCTCGCATCGAGATCGAAGCCCTCCGAGCGGCGCTCGCGTCCGGCGCGGACCCAGGTGCTGCTGAGCAGCGCGGTTCCGCAGAAATCCTCGCGAAACAGCAGCGCAGAACGGCCGAAGCGGCGGCGGTAGACGCGCGCCATGAAGCCCAGATCCACCGCCGGATCCTGTACGGCTTCCTGATACAGCGCGTGCTTGTCGGCACTGCGGGCCGTGAGAGCGGGATTCCGGGCCATCAGCGTCCGGCCTTCTTCTTCTCCGGCTTGGGCACCCAGGCTGGCGTGACTTCGCCGTCGAACAACGCGCGCAGGCCGGCCTGACCGGCCAGCGCGGACTTGTGCAGGTGCTCCCACTCGATGCGATCCACCTCGTCATCCACCGTGTGGTAGTCCTTGTGCATGTTGTAGCTGGAGAGCGTCTGCCCCATCACTCCGCGCTCCACGAAGGCGTAGTTGTCCGAACGCCGGTAGAAGTTCTGCTCGGGGCGCGGATCCTGCACCAGCGCGATGCCCAGCGCCGCCCACTGCGGACCCAGCGTGGTCTCCTCCCAGCCCGTGAGCCACAGCTTGCCGCTGCCCCCGGCCAGCGGGTCGGAACGCCCCAGCATCTCGAAGTTGATGTTGATCAAAGTCTTCTCCAGCGGAACCGGAGGCTGATCGAGGTAGTGGTTCGTGCCCACGAGGCCGATTTCCTCTCCCGTCGCCAGCAGCACGATCAGATCGCGCTTCTTCGGCCGCTGCGCGGCAAAGTAGCCCGCCAGCTCCAGCACCACCGCGCAGCCGGATGCATCGTCGTCCGCGCCGTTGAAGATCGTGTCGGCGCCCTCGGGGCCGTGGTCATGCTCCTGCAGGTGATCGTAGTGCGCGCTCAGCACCACGGCCTGGCCGTCAGGCTCCAGCGCCGGAATGCGCGCGATCACGTTGTAGGCCTCCAGTTCCTTCTGTTCGTAGCGCACCTCCAGTTCAAGCGCCGTGATCTCCCTCGCGCGCACGCGCGCGGTCAGAGCCTCGCTCAGCGAGATCGCCGGTCTGCGCATCGGGTACAGGCGCGGATCCAGTGTCACGACCACGCCGATGCCCTCGCCGTTGCGGTGGCCGGACTGGGTCAGCCACTCGCGGGCCGTCTTGCGATCCTTGGTGTCGAGCAGCACGGCGCTGGACTCCAGACCCTGCGCGGGCAGATCTTCCGGCTTCGTGACGAGCACCAGCGGGTAGCTCGCCTTCGGGATCGAAACCCGCGCATGCTGCCAGTCGGTGCCATGCTTCAGCTCCTGACCACCCGCCAGCGCGCGCGGCTCGCCGGAGAGCACAGGACGACGGATCGGCACGGGTTGCAGGTACTGCAGTCCCTGCGCGTCGGGATGCAGCGGCTGCGCACCGCTGGCTTTCAGCACCTCCGCGAGGTAGCGCCCCGCCGCGACCGCCTCAGGCGTGCCGGTGAATCGCCCGCGCCACTCATCGCTCGCCAGCGTGCGCACATGGTGCTCGAGTTCGGAAGCCGTGATTTGTGGAGAGAGCTTCGGCAGGCGGTCACCCGCAGCAGCCATCACAGAGAGCATCAGCGCCAAAAGCATGAGCCCAAGCTAGCGAGAGCTTGGGCCCCTGACCAACGGCGCGAGCGCTTCCGCGATCCGCAAGGTGCGCGATCTGACGCGCCGATGATGCGCTCAGCGCATCGACACGGCTTCCTTGATCGTGCGCAGCAGCTGCTCATTGGCGCGCGGATCACCGACCGGGACGCGCACCGAACCGGGGTGCTGGCGCGGAATGCTGACCACTCCGGGGGCGAGCTTGCGATTGACGCGGCGGGCGAGTTCTTGCGGGTGATCGACCTGCAGAAGGATCCAATCGCTCACCGGCGGGGACGGCATCGGGCGGATTCCGGGAATGGTCGCCAGTCGCGAATAGAAGCGGTCCTTTTCGTCCGTCAGCATTTGTGAATAACCCCTCATTCCGCAGGGCTGTTGGTGGGCTGCCACATTGGCGGGAATCAGGATTCCCTCCACCCCCTGCGTCAGCCCACCCAGCCGCTCCAGTTCGGCCCCTCGGGTCCCTTGCGGGTCCCTCGACCGTTCCGTGCCGGAGGCGCGCGGCGTAGTGGGCGCGGGTTGGGCCACCTCCCCAACCTCTTCGATCGCGTCCGCCTTCGTACCGACCGCAGGAGCCTCCGTGCGGGTGTGCTGGGTACCCTATCTGGTGCCTAGGGGCCCTACAAGCAGGATCGCTTGTGCTTGTGGTTGAATTGTGGATTCTTCCCAGATCTGGCACGCAGACTCGAGACTGGCTCTCTGTCCCCGAGCAAGCCACAATCCTGAAGTCGCTCTTGCCCACCATGTCTCCACAACTGCCGCTGACGCTGCGCGTCCCTGCCTCGACTTCCAATCTCGGACCCGGATTCGACTTCTTGGGCCTGGCGCTGTCGCTGTGG